>Ga0209357_1000010_pt1 | contig 62254 bp, 74 predicted proteins | sample LauGreFBDMM110SD_2_FD_187573 | JGI IMG/M metagenome (GOLD analysis project Ga0209357, IMG submission 187573) | Freshwater lake microbial communities from Lake Michigan, USA - Fa13.BD.MM110.SD (SPAdes) (version 3) | ecosystem: Environmental > Aquatic > Freshwater > Lake | place: Lake Michigan... | reverse complement strand
TAACCAGCACCATCAACAATGTTGTCTCGACTATGCTGATGAACCTCTCGGCATATCTTTACCCACGTCATTGCTAACGCAACTTGTTCTTCAGTGACCTCACTATTAAAGATTACAGACCAACCCTTTGCAATACGAGCAAAATTATCTAATGGGTGGTCGTAGGCTTTATTACGGTCATTAGTAATTAAACGCTGTGCCTCGTATAAAACTGTCTCATCTACCATTGTGATTTATCTTGTCTGTTGGCTCTAAAGTCAGATGCTCTACGAGTTAGTTCTCTAGAAATTAAAGCAGAATCTCTTTCTAGGTTAAAGAACATTACCTCAATCATTTTCCTATACGCATATAGTGTTTCTAACTCCTCAGATAATTTTATAATCTCAGGACTTCCTGCAACATCAGCCTTCATAGCAGCGACAGGTGTTTTAGCGGTGGAACTTGACCGTAAAATCATACGTTTTGCGGTTTGTGTGTCTAACAACTTTTCTGCAGCACGTTCATCAATTTGTGCTGCTGCTAACTGAGTAGCAACATAGTTAGTCCACGCAGTTAATTGGCTAAACAGCCTGCTTAACTCTTCACTATCTAAGAGAGTTAAGTCTGTTTGAGGGACTGGGTAAGTAGATTGTGTTGGTGAAATAACAAACCCCTGGTTTAATAATTCTTCAACTGCTTTTTTTGCTGCTTGTCCTAATTTAAGCGACATCTTCTCCTCCAAATTGTTGGCATGATTTACAGCCAGACTTTTTACCAATATTACACTCTAAAGGTTCTTTAGCCTCAACAGCAGCACACACCAGTTTGGCTTTTTCAAAGATTTCCTCAACCATGCCAAAATCTGCCTTTATAGTAAATTCCATATAATCTTGGTCAGCCTTTAACTCGTAAAGAAAAACAATCTCGTCTACTGGCTGTAGCATTCGTCGCATAAGTTCTAGGTAAATTTGACCTTGAAGTAAATGTGTATTAAACGGACGCTTAATTGACCGCCACGCTTTTTGTACATCTCCCTCGTTCTTGGCTAACAAGTCAGGGGCTTCAAAGCGTAGAGTTCCTGCACCAATTGACTTTATCTCAATGAGGCAATCATTCCCAATACCTTTTATCCAGCCATCTGTGTGTCCTTGAATTCTTGTTTCAGAGTCAGCCAAGGTAACTTCGCTGTAATTTAAGAAAAGACTTTTAGCACCACAGTTTAAGCAAACAACTGGAGAGGTCGCAAACATATCTTTACTGCAAACCAAGCAATGCCATTGTCCGTGCAATACGCCCATTTCCCGAAACCATGTTTGCCATTTGTGATGGATAAAGTGTCCTTCGTCAAAGATGGATTGCAAGCGTAGGTTTGGGGCTTCCTTTTTAACAGTTGCTCCAGTTAATGCAAAGTAAGAGGCTCGTAAACACCAGTCTTTTTTTACCATCTCTGAAGGATGCAAGACAGTAGTAGACCGTGCTTCGGGTGCTCTAGAGAGTAAATGTCGTTCAACATCCCCTACAAGTCTAGGGTTAGTCTTCTTAGCCTCTAGAAACCTCTTTAACTCTGCATTCATTTAATCCTCTAGTTCTTTGATGTATTGTTCTAACGACATAGTTTTTTTGTACTTCTTTTTCCATTTGCGAATTAGAGCGTTTCTTTCTCGATGAGACAGGCCTCCCCAAATTCCATGTGGCTCATCCCTTTCTACAGCATCCCACAGACAATTTAAACGAACTGGACAGGGCTTATTCCCTGTCGCTCCAAAACAAAACGTCTTTGCTCTATCTGCAATGACTGTGTATTTCTCTTTATCACGAGGTGGGTAAAAAGTGTCAGTATCTTCTCCTCGACACTTTGCTTTATACCGCCACGTGTAAGACGGTTCATCCATGCTTTACGATTCCTTTTCAACGGTCTCTCTCATTTCCAAGTAATCGTCTTCAAGAAGAACCACGTAGTTCTCCCCATCTAAATGTAAACCGAGCACGGGGATTCGGTTATCTAGTATTGCCTCTCTCGTAATCTTCTTTAGAACTTCTGATTTTATTGTGACCTGTTTTTTACCAGTCCACTTATGTTCAATTAAAAGTTCTTTAGACCGAACATCTCCCTTTCTTGACCAGAAAGCCCCAGAAGCAGCAGTGCGTGTTCCACCAACTTTTTTGGCTAGACGCTTTTCATGCTTTTGAGATTGTTTTTGTCCCTCAGACCTCACAATGATAATACCTTTTTAGACAGTTCTTCTTTTAGGTCGACCTCTGCTCGAATACTGTCGATTACAGCCTCGTTTCCTTGCCACTTTCTGTCACCGTAGTAATACCAACCACCCTTTCGTTCCACAATATCGTGGACAACCGCCATGGCTGCAATCTCTTTTGCAAAGTCATACTCTCCTGGAGAACAATCTCCTCCTGGAGCAAAGTAGAAGTCAAAGTAGGCAACTCTTTGAGGAGGGGCAGTTTTATTTTTTAAACTACGAACCTTGATGGTTTGCCCAACACGAACCTTATTTCCACTTGGGCCAATCTCAATCCACTCATCTCTTCTAACCTCACAACGAGTAAAGAAAGCGTAATTCTTACCCTCTCCTCCAGGAGTAGTTCGAGGGTCACCGTGCATTACGCCAATTTTCATACGGTATTGATTAATAATTAAGCCTAATACAGGTCTTTCATCTTCAATCAAACTTCTTTTCATGGCAGAACCAACAACTCTAAAGAACTTGTTTGTTAGTAGAGCACCACGTCCTATAGTCATCTCGTCCATATTCTTTTCCATCTCAGGCAAAGGGGATAAGGCAGGTAGAGAATCGATAACTATGGCATCTACTGACTTTGATTCAGCAAAATCAATTACCGCTTGATAAGCCTCTTCCATAATATTTGTTTCTATAACGATGACTCTGCTTGAATCAACACCGCACATCGCTGCATATTCAGGAACCCATTGTTCAGCAGCAACCCAAACGGTTGTGTAATCAGGGTTTAGTCTTTGATTAGCAGCAATACACTTTAATGCAACAGCCGTTTTACCATGAGAAGATTCACCAATTAATTCGTTCCACTGGTTTCCTGGAAATCCTCCTCCAAGGACGTAATCCAATGTAGTAGAACCACTGGTAATGCGAGGAATAATGTCAGCCCTAATATCAGAAGCGACCACGACGACGTTGTTGCCAAATTTCTTATTGAGTTGTGCAACGATTTTTTTTGCTTCATCGTTCATTAATCCACTCTTCCTATAATCCCTTGGGGATTCCAATTGTTACCGAGTTCATTACCTGCTGCCATTTTTGTTGTACCTTCTACTTGTGCTCCAGTTAAGGAACCGTAACGACTTCCTGATTGAGAAATCGGATAGCCACAATCGTAGCAACGGGGTGCGACATTTGCGTTGACCGCTAAATAGTTATTAGAGTTGCATTCAGGACATTGCTGTGTTTGATTTACGCTTTGTGCTTTAGAAGGAGCGGGAGGTTGCACTGTAGGAGCAACATACCTTGTCATAGGTTGTTGCGATGGGGGCATTGGAGGAGTTGGGTCAGGTCTACCAACAGCAGGTCCTTGTCCTTGTAGTTTTTTTGCCCACCAGTCTGAACTCATTTTGGTCTCCTTGGTCCAACGGAAAGTAAATTTAAATCTACAAGTTGAGAGAGTGAACCACAGATAGCAGCAAAAGCAACTTCTTTATGAATCTCTTGTAACTTAGCCCAAAACTCTTCAGGCATTTGCATTTCAATATTTTTAGTTCGTTGAAGTTCTGTGGTTCCCTTTGAAAGTGTTGTAGCGTGAGCGATTAACAAAGGAAACAAGTGAAGGATTTTTGATACGCGACGTTTGCTTTCAAACTCTTCCATGTCAGCAATCTCTTTACTAGTAAAAGAAGTTCCAGCCATGACACTCATACCCCAAGGGTCTTCCATGCCAGAGTCTAAAAATAGAGCACGTATCCGAAACATTATCTCTGCGTGCAAGGCATCAATGTCAAAAGAAGGAGCCTTCTTCTTAAAGAACTTCATTTGGCTTGACCCCATTTTTCTACGATTTTCATATCCGCAATAAGCGGAACTACCATGTCGGGCAATCTTACCCCCTCCATAGATTCTTTTATCGCTTCGCCTACTTGTTCGGCTAATGCGTCGGGAGTAACTGTTACTAGTTCATCGTGAACTGTCAATATAACATTAACAGTAGGTTCGTTTACAAAGCATGAGTGTGCTCTAACCATGGCTAGTTTAATTAGGTCTGCAGCAGAGCCTTGAATAACGGTGTTGAAGGCTTGGCGTTCAGCCCTAGACTTTTGCCCAAGGTCTTTACTTAGGATTTCGGGAATGTAGCGTCGTCTTCCTAAAACGGTTGAAACATAGGGTAAAGGGCGTTGTTGTGCTGCAAGACGAATAAGTTGATGCCTGTAGCGGTTGATGTCTTTAAACCTATCGTTAAACAGGTCCATTAATTGGTGGGCTTCTTTTACAGTACACCCAAGTTGGTCTGCAATTTTTTCTGGACCAATTCCGTAAGCAATCGCTAAAACTAAAACCTTACCTGCTTTTCTATCTACACCCATTCTGTTTCCAATAGTGGTGTAAATATCTCCTCCGTCTAAATAGTTCTTAACAAACTCAGGGTCTTTAGAAAAGGAAGCAATGATTCTTGGCTCAATCTGAGAGTAATCAGCAACCACTAACTTGTGTCCTGGAGGAGCGATAAAGAGGTTTCGAATTAACTTGCCATAAGTTCCATCTGATGGAATATTCTGCAGATTTGGCTCACTACTAGAAAAACGACCAGTCTCTGCTCCATGGGATTTAAAATTTGTGTGCACTTTTCCGTTAACTAAAAGACTCTGTTTTTCAGAGGTTTTAGATTTACCAGCAGTTGTTCTAGTAATTTCACCGCCTGTGTAAGGAGTTACGTAAGTAGTCATTATCTTATTTAGGTCTTGATACTTTAGAATCTCTGCAACTAAAGGGTCTTTTTCTCTGTAATACTCAAGTGCTTCTGCACTAGTTGAGTAGTGACGAGTTGTTAACTCCTCGCCTTTCTTTGAGGCTTCTAAACCTTTAGGAGTTAAAGCAATTTTAATTTTAGTGTTGGGGCGAATTCCGCGTCCACCCTCTGATTTGGGAGTAAATAATAAGGCTTGTTTTTCTGGAATAGAGTTCAAAGCAAACTCTTTGCCCGCTAATTTGTAAGCGTTACCTGTAACCTCAATCAAGTCTTTTTCTAATTTTTTTGACAACAGGGCTAATTCATTTTCGTCCATGTGTGCCCCAGTTAATTCCATATCTGCTAAAACTAACAGTAAGTCCATCTCTAAACGCCATACGGTAAGTAAGTTGTAGTCCTTTAACTTAGGCTCGTATACCTTGTATAGATTCCAAGTTGTCTCTGCATCAATTCCAGCATAGTTGGCAACATCGCTAAAGGAGTGACGTTCAACCGCTTTTCCAATTCCCTTTACTACCTCTATACCTAATTCACGGGCAGCACAAGCATCTAAAGATAAACCGTTCTTTGTTCTGTTATCAATAATAAAAGCAGCCATTAAAGTATCAAAGTAAGGTTTTGAACAAACAACTCCACGGTAATATTTGGCTATGGCCTTTAAATCAAACTTTAAGTTATGACCAATTTTAAGTTTGTCACTAAACATTAAAGGTTTTAATGCTGCAAAAACTTCACCTGGAAGTAATTGTTCTGGTGGGGAATCAAATACGGGAGTCCAACTTGTTTCACGTCTAGAAAAATCTTGCTCACGAATTTCTAATCCCTCAGTTGCTCTAGCCTGTGCAGAACTTAATAAAGGTTTATCCCAGTGCAAAAACTCACCGTTTGGATGTCCCATAGGGATAACATCTACTCGTCCTTCTGTAGCAAAAGAAATCCAAGTAATTTCATTAAGCATTGGGTGGAGCCGAGAAAAATCATCAGGTCCAACAGTTTCTACGTCAAATGCAAAAGCAGGTTGGTCTAAATAATAGTCGACCATTTCTAGTAAACCAACAGATGTTGTAATGATGTTCATAATGCCCCTTGTTATAGAAGTGGGGAGTCTGTGTGACGGCACAGACTCCCCGTATTCAGTAAGTTATGCGCCTGCTACTTCACGGGCAATTTTTAACATCTCTTCGCGAGGTGTCTCCTTGATAACGTCAGGTGTAAAACAAACAGCATCCTTAAGTATGGCGTTAACTGACTCGAGGGTTAAATTCCATTCCTCTTCAAGGTCACGACCACGTACATAATTCAGCGTGTATTGAGTAGTTGGTCCATTTCCCATTCGAGAAACTTCCCAAAACTCTTTACTTAGAGGTCCTTTTCTCTCATCTTCGTGTGCACGACGAATTTGACGTGCAAATGAAGGAGGAGCAGTAAGGATTTGAACGGTATGGGTATCACCGCTCAATGCAATAACGTTGAAAGCAAAACGTGCTCTTGGTTTGCTACCAAGTAAATCTGTAAAGGGGTCATCGGTTTCTAAAGCAACGAATGACTTTTTCCCAGTTCGTTCAATCCAGTGCTGTTCATACACACGGAATGGACCATCTTCTAGGAACTTGATGAGTTGAGGTTCTTCGCTGAATTTAAAATCAGTTGGGAACTCTGTTGTGTCTTGACGTAATAGGGCATCGGCTGAATCCCAACCAGATTGAACGGTTGTTCCGACTTTTGGTTTTGCATCTTCTTGGTCTACATCTAAATACGATGCAGCGTTTACTGTTGGATTGGTTATTGACATGTTCTTCTTTCGGTTATGAGGCTTACGCTCTCGGTTGGATTTGAGGTCTACTGACTCTCGTTAGCAACATGCTCTTTCCACCGCGAAGTTATCGCAATAGTTAAATCATGGTGCTTAGACCATTCTACACGAGAAACGCCTAAAAGCCCTCTTTTAGAGAACTCTTCAATAGTTATCTCTATTAGCCTTCTTGTGTAGACCCTATTGCCTGCAACCTTTACCCCGTTAAGGGTTTTGGAACGCAAACGATAAGGAGCACTTGGTAGATACCCTCGTTTTTCCCACGACCGAATGCTAATAATGCTCTTTTCTAATGCTTGAGCCATAGCACCAATCGTGAAAACCTCTGTTTCTTTCCCGTTCAGTTGTTTCTTTATTGCTAAAGAATCCCATGGAGATTCTTCTTTAGCCTTTCGCTTTCGAGAAACCTCTGGATTTATAGTGCGTCGTTTTTGCTTAGACCCAGGTTTGTATTGCAGGTCTGCAAATGCTTTTTCAATCTCGTCATCACTACGCAACCCAGCCATAATTACTTCTTACTTAACTTCAGTGCCCAAACAACTTTAGGAGGGAAAATTGCATCTACCTCTTCTTCAGTCAATACGCCTTCGTACAAGGCTGCCCATAACGCATCTTGGTCAACTACCTGCACTGTTTTGTACAGTCTGTCTGCAAGTCCTTTTTCTTCAATAATTTTATCAGCAACTAAGTCATCAATCTTTGTTCGAGAAACTCGCTTTTCTTTTTGAACAGAGTTAATGTCTGCAATCGGCTCAGTCAACTCATACCACCAGTGACCTTTACCGTCTTCAAAACCATTTTCTTCAATATACGCAAATAATTTTTCTTTAAGTGTCTTTTGACGTTTTTCAGCGTCATCAACAACACCCTTTAAGTAAGAGTATTCTTTTATTTGTCCTTCAAGACTTTCACCATCAGTAAAATCTCTAGGCTCATCAATTGCTTTTACCACGGGGTCTCCTTAGATAGATGCGTTTAATAAAAAGTTTAAAAGGCTGCCGACTGTTAAGTCAACGCCTCCTTTAGTATTTATACCTGTCCCATCAACAACAGCATCGGCTACTAAATTTTTTTGATTTAGCATTTCAAACTGTCTTTCTTCAATCGAGTTTAACACTATGAAGTCTTGAATAATAACAGAGGGCCATTTGCTTGACGCACGACGTATTCGAGAGTTACGCTGAACAGCCTTGCCTGCTGACCAAGGTAAGTCATAATTTACCAGCAAATTGGCTTGAGGCAAGTCAACGCCGTAACCTCCAGCGTCACTAGAAATTAAAACCCTAACTTCTTTTGAGTTTTGAAAATCTAATTTTGAATCTTCTTTTTCTTTAGCATTCAGTTGGCCTGAATAAATACGGCTTTTAATCTTCTTCTCCAGTAAAGCATTTTGGAGCAAAGACAACATGCCAATGTAACTTGTAAAGATTACGACCTTTGAAAGTTCGTCTGTGTCTAGATGGTCAACTACGTAACTCACTACGGCATCTAACTTAGAAGCACTTACGTCTAAGTCTTCTAGATACCCTTCATCATCAAGGTAAGAAGCATACGAACTGCCTCCTAAGCCTTGGTTTAATTTGTACTTTGTAGCACTATCAACGAGTAATGAAGGACTGTCACACACCATACGCAACGCAGTAATTTTAGACATGATAGCCCCACGCATTGCGTCTACGGGTCCGCCAAAGGCTTGTCCTTGCCCATAGATTGCGTCCAAAGAAAAACCTCCGCCAAACAAAGATTGGGCTTCTTCTAAGTCAGTTGTTAAATCTAATTTAATTTTGTCATACAGAATTCGAGCAGGTTTACTGAGTCGAACCTTTATTGGACTTAGGTGGATAGTGGCGGGTAGGTAGGGGGCAACATCAGGGTCTGACTGAGCCTTCCTAACTGACGCTTCTTTAATCTTCTCGTGTAGTAACGGAAGATTGCGGTATCTCTGTACCCCGCCAAAATGATTTCTTACAATGAATGTCTTATCAAATAAGTCAAATCGACCTAACATAGTTGGCTCAACAAACTGCATAATGCTGTACAACTCTTCAGGCTTGCCATTTTCAATAGGGGTTCCAGTTAACGCATACTTAACGGAAATTTTTGTTGCGAGTTCTTTGACTTTCTTACTTCTTTTAGAACGAAACCCTTTTATAGCAGTAGCCTCATCACACACGATAGCGTCAAACAGTAAACCTTTTAACAACTCCCAGTCATTAACAATAGACTCGTAGTTAGTCACTATGTAGTCCGTGTATGTGCCATCTACGTATTGCTTAGTTCTTACTGTTTTTGAACCGTCTACAACGGTGACTGTGGCGTTTGAAAATTTTGTTATCTCTGCTTCCCACTGATACTTTAAACTTGCTAACACAATAACTAACGTGGGTTGTGTAATCTCTTTTCTTTCCCGCAACTCTTCAAGTGCTGCAATCGTCATACACGTTTTTCCTAAGCCCATCTCGTAAGCAACCAGCATTTTCTTTTGCTTTGCCATACGTTCAACGGCTTCAACTTGATACGGTTTTAAAGTGCCTGTAAACATTAAAGATACGCCTTCTCCCCATAAATCATGTCAATAGCATTCTCTATACCCCAAAGAATTTGTTCGTTAGCCATATCGCCAACATCTTTTAGCCCTGTAGAAGCGTAGTTAAAAAACTTAGCGGTAATGCCTAACTTCTTAGCCCCTTGTAAAAACGCTTCGCAACCTTTTTTCCCAGCAGAGTCTACTTTTGGATTATCTAAGGCAACGATGACTACATCGGAATAACGTAAGAGTTTAAGTTGAGACTCACTTACCTGTGCTCCAAAAGCAGCAACCCCACCTACTACTCCTGCAGAAGCGATTCTTACAGCGTCCAGAGGTGACTCAACTAAGATAGACATTTCTGGGGTTAATTCGTGTGCACCAAATAATGTTCGAGACTTTGTAACGCCTAGGGGTCTGTTTCTAAATAAACGTTGCTTCGAGTGCTTTTCTTGCCAACCCCATAAATTATGGTCATGTGGATTTCTAATGGGAAGTATCCATGTATCTTCTTTTGCCCACAATACTTCATACTTACGACACGCTTCTGCTGTTAACCCTCTAGAGTCTAAAGCCCATGCTGGAGGCTCAGTAAATAACGCCAGTCTTGAATTGTCCATGGGTAACTCTTGCTTTGGTGCTACATATTGAGGGGCCTCTTTTAAACGAGCAGCCAATTCTTGTGGAGTAATGTTTTCAATTTGAGCAATCCATTTACTGACTGCTCCGTAATCAATGCTTTCTGAAATATAAAAGCCTTGTATTTCTCCAACTAAAGAGAACAAGTTTCCCTTAAACCCACAAGAAAAACACATGTGAGCACCTGTTCGTTGGTTTATGAACCAAGACGGGTTAACATCTTTTTTCCCAGTTCTAATCTCATGACCAGGGCAATGAGCCTGCATCTCATCGCCACGGTTTCTTAGTATGTACACACCTAATTTATTAAGAACTTTCTCAACATCTACAACCGTCATATTACGTTGCCTCTCTTACATACAGAACATTTATCGTTCTTTGCTTCTTCGTGGAAACACCCTGTTTCCCATTTCCAAGTCAAACTTGTTTCACTAGGACCACAGTTACGGCTTGCAACAATCTTTAAAGTTCTTAAGTCGTCGTAATCTGGAACTGGTTCTAAACCAAGGATGACATCTGAGTCTTGGAAAAATGAAGAGGAGTAACCAATAGAGTCGGCAGTTACTTTCCCGCCTTTCATCTTCCACAACAAAGTCTGAGTTGTTACAACAACTGGAATGTCGTGACGTTGAGCAAGACGCTTTAGTGCTCTAGTCACATTTGTAATAGATTGTGGGGTATTCATCTCACCAGTCATTTCATCCATCATGAGATAAACGCCATCAACAAACACAATGTCTGGCTTTAACTTTGAAATTTTGGCAGATAAAGACGCAACAGTTAATCCGTTTACAGCATCAACAAGATGGAAAGGTTCTTTTGCTCCATCCATTCCCTTTAGCATGTCAAGGTAACGAGTTTCTTCATCGGTGAAAAGTTTTCCTCGACGAAGACGACCATGTGAAACTTGAGCACGAATTGAGTCGTGTCTTTGTTGTTGTTCTCTGTTAGTCATTTCAAAAGACTGGAACATTGGCACTTTGCCGTCACGATGCACGTGTATCGCTATTGCTAATGCTATTTGTGATTTACCTGTCTTAGGTGGAGCAATGACTGTCACTAACTGCCCACCCTGTAATCCAGCAGTTGCCTCGTCAATTTTGTCGAAGCCTGTTGGAATTCCTAGCATTGTTTGGTTTGCTAATGCTTGATACTCAGCAAATCTTGCTTCCGCGTCTTTTGTTAAATCAAGTTCGTTAGTGCCTTGAACACCTTGCATATTAACTTTAGTGATGGCTGCTTCCATAGCAACCAAAGCACCTTCGTGGTCATTTTCGGTTAACTTTTGAACAGAGTTTTCTAAACCTTGTCGAACAAGTATTTTTCTTCTAAAAGTTACTGCTTGGTCAACTAGAAATTCTAAGGAGTCTTGAACATCTAAAACTTTATATGTTGGGTAGTGGTCTTTAACAGTTACTGCAGTTGGAACTTCTGAATACTCTGTGTAGTGCTTTACAACAAATTTCCATACACGAGAGTTGTCGTCGTCTAAAAACCAATCAGAGGTGATTCCACGTTGTAAAACTGGGAGAATGTCGCGGTCCCGAATTACTTTACTTACTAAGCGATGTTCATTATCTGCTGCCACGAATTCATTCTCCTCTCATAAACGATTTAATTCAATACCCCAAGAACCATATCTTCCTAATCTAGTGGGAATGTCTATCACACCTTTTAGGTTTACGCGATAAGGTAAGTCATCTACCAACTCTTGTGTCGTTATGTAGAGTTGTGCGAAATTAAACGGGTTGCCTCCTCTCCTGTCAAGAATTTCCATTAGATGGTCTAAATCAGATTTATCTAAACCACTTTCCTCAATACCTGCAAGTTCTACGGACAAGCCATACTTATTAGTTAAAATCCATAACTGTGCAACTGCTTCTTTATTAATGTTACTTATGCGAAGATAAGTAGATGATTTAAAAAGTTTCTTTTCTTTTACTTCCTCGGTTTGTGCAACAACTTCAGCAAGAACAATTAAACGTGAAGGTGTTTCATTTGAAATGTCGCCATTCTTCACAACACTTCCACTCTCGCGTATTTTAAAATAAAATTTCTAAACGCATCTGCAGAATCGTTGGCTTTAGCAGCCTCATCTTCAGGAACGTCTTCAGGAACTAAGATAGCGTATTGCCCAGAGTTTTCTAGCATGCGCTGTTGAATAAATTCGGTGTGTTTACATTTGCTTCTAACTCGGTAAGAAGGGCAGTTACATTTCGCATTCGTATCACCAGGGCGTAGTTGTACCTCGTACACCCCCGTAGTCGAGAGAAATAACTGGACCGTTCTCCACGTCTCCAAATTTGAGCCTTTCTTCATGCTCGTGCCTTCCGTAAGTCTTTGTTAACTAGGCGAACTCTTTGGAATGCCTCATTAGCAAAACTTGCCATCGCGTTGCTGTATTTGGCTCCCCAATTTTCCAGCATCTCGTTGGTAGTTACTATTGTAGGCAATGCTCTGTCGTATCGACTGCGTAAAATCTCGTCAAAAGAAGTGTTGTCGTAGTTAGAGCCGTATTCCTTACCTAAGTCATCAAGAATTAACAAACGAACATTTAACCAATCTTCTTTTGCACGTCCATGAAAACCTTCCATCTCTCGATTCATCTCACGCTTCTCATCAGCGTCCGCATCAAACATAGCCTTCTTGCGAGAGAGAAACTCAGGGTAGGTTAAATAGTAAATAGGGCGAGATAACATTCCGTAATCTGAACCTGACTTATACGCAAGAACTTTTTTAGCAATATCTTCATCCTCTGGTAACTGCTTTATAAACTCCATGGCTGCTACAACTGCGTGAGTTGTTTTACCCAGTCCTGGTCCCCCATCAAAAAGCAACCCAACACCTGTTAATCCAAGACCGCCAACCTGCTTAATAACGTTGCCCGTTACTATCTCCTCTAACCAGTCGACAACTGTTTCTGGAAAGTCTGACAGCATGTCAGCAGGTTCTAATCCAAGAAAGCGTCGGGGGATATTTGAGTTACGTAATATCCAGTGGCGTTTAAAAGGAGATAACGTTTCAATCTGATAAGTCAACTGAGACTCCCCTGTCGTCGGTGTATTTGCCTTTACCGTTTGTAGTCATTCCTGTCTCTTGAATTGTTAAAACAAAGTACAACTCTCCTGGAAACAAGATGCCGACAATAACATCTAAAATTTTAGACTTCCACTTGGGCATAGTGACGATAGCAAAGACGGGTAAATCTTTTTTCTTTTTAGCCATCTCTTCTCCAATGCAAGAAAGACTTTACGTAAACCACTCCGTAAGCAACTGCTGCAACAATAAATCCGTATTGCTTGGTTGTCAAAGCATAAATAATCCAAAGGCACTCATTCATAAAAAGAACAGGCCAACCCCAAATTGCTTTTCGTCCTACAAGAAAAATACCTGCTACTCCAATAGTTGCAAGAATCCAGGACCAATACTGCATCATTCTTTTTCCACCCATGTATACACAAGCATTCCAATAGGAATACCAATTAAGATTCCGATGATGAGTGCAAGATTCATGTTAATTCCTTTTCCTGAATTCTTTTAACTGCTTCTGCAAATTTAGGGTGCTGCACTTGATACTTTCCATTTGGGTCATGGACATGACACAGCCCGCCTCGAGATTCTTCCCCAACTACTTTGCAAAGTTTACCTGTAGCGGTTTTAGCAACACACTGCATTACTGACCTCCCCATCCTCCGCCTTTGAATTGAACTGCAGGTGGTGTAAATACTTTGCTCATTGCATTGCCACAACGGTCACAGTTAGGTCGCTCAGTAGAGTTAAAGGTTAAGTGCATCTCCACAAGACTGCCTTCGCAGGAATCGCATTTAAAATCATACTTAGGCATTTAACTTTTTCTCATACCTTTCTAGCGCAGACCGACCTGCAATCGTGTTGTCGAATGTTCTTCCATCCGAAGCATAGATGACATCGGTAGTAATATCTTCTGACACGCCCTGAACGTTTGGCAGGACTATCCCAAGATTGTTATGCGCCTTGACCAGGTGGGTTTTAAACATCATTAGAAACTTCTTATACAAATACGGAGCCTCGTTGCCGATGCCTATAAAGTTCTTTTGGTCAGCCATAAACATCTTTAACAACTCTAGTTCGACCAGGGCTGTCGTCTGATACTGATTACGTTGCTTGGCGAGTGCTCCCGCGAGGTGACTGACGTTGACAGTTCCTGGAAGCCAGGGAAACTTCTTGCCAACAAGGTAGGAGAACTCGGCTGCTACATCGCGACTTGTCCACTCTGCTGCTGGTCGTAGTCCTCGTGTCTTCGTGTCTTTCTTGCTCGGCGGTGTCCTCGGTGTCTCTGACTCCATCTTTCCGACACCACCAATGGAATCATCCTTGGCTTGCTCTTCACGCCAACTTTTATTCATTGATTCCTCACTTACTTTTTGTATTTTTATATTTTCATAACTAGTTTGACTAATATGACTATTAGGTACTAATAGTCTATTAACTAGATAGTCATAGTTACTATCTGCTCTATCTGTAGATGCCCTCTCTACAGGGCATACTGATGCCTCCCACAGAGGGCATAACAACTGGTATGTGTTTCCAGAATAGAACCCTCGCCCACGCTTTTTGCGATGTGTTTCAAGTAGTCCTTTGTCCTCTAAAGCCCGTAGAGCCTCTCTGACAGTGTTCCTAGATTTAGCCTGCGTCGAGCAGCCGAGAGTATCCATTGGTTGCTCTATTACCCCGTCAGAGGTTGCTAAGGACCACAGTGTAACGAAGAGACGGAACTGGAAATGGCTTAAATTCGCGTCGAGCAACCGAGATGAAAGGCTCACTCAGAGCGACGGTATTTGTGCTTACCATCGCCGTTGATTTGGTCCATCACCATCTTGTAAATTAGTGCTGATAGGGATTCAGTGAAGTCTGCAAGCACTTCGTCTAGGTGCTCTTCTAACGCTTCTGTCTGTGTATCCACAATATTTAAGCCATTTGAAATGTCCCATATATCTAAGCCTTTGTCATGTGCCCATTCAATAGCCTCGAAGCATTCATCCGATTCATCCCATGCGACAGCCAAAATGTCTTCCGCAACAAAAACTTCCATCAATTCATCAAGGTCTCCTCCTGTTCTAACAGAGATACCTTTTTCAGAAGCAGTGAGGATGATTTGGTCTTGTGTTTCATTTGGTTCGTGAGAGGGTAGAACAATCTCTGTAATGTTTTTCTTTTCCAGTAACATTCGCAAACCAACTGTTACGTCTAAATCATCAGCACCGCCAACAATTAATAATCGTGTCATTTTATGCTCCTAGTATCGTCGAATTGGTTGAACACTTACTTCTTCTTTAGTTAAAAACATTGTGATTCCTAATGCTAAAAATGAACTAGCGGGAGCAAAGAGTGCTGTTTCTATCCATGGGTAACCAAATAGCCAACAAAACAAAACAGCGAATGGCAAAGCAACAAATCCACGTAGTTTTTTTAAATCGTAGAAGGCTTGAATTGCCTCAGTAAAATATGCAACAGCAAAAGAGATTACGAGTAGTTCTATGAGTAGGTCCATGGGTGTATCTTAGACCTAAATTTCTACGGGGCGAAACTTCCCTCGACACCTGAGTGACTTCTAATACGATAAGGAATATGCCTTGGAACCCAGTTATCTAGGGTTTGGAGCAACCGTGGGATTTTGATGTTTTTGTCTGTGTAGTAAAATGATTTTGAAGCATGGGCAGTCCCTGACCAAACAACACCGTAATCGGCGGGCATAGAGCCGTCAAAGTACTCTGATGGTGCATAGCCACGTTCTACCTGTGCGTTATCAAGAGTTACGGTTTGCCCAGTCAAAGTTCCAGAAACACTTGCGGTCATTGTAATAGTATCGTTGGGGGAAAAGTCAATAGGGATGTAGACAGTGGTGTAGAACCGTTGCCAATCAGTTGTTAAAGCACATGATTGAACCGCACTTTCTGCGTCACTGCCCGTTTCGTCAGTAACTCCCAAAGTGATGTTCACAGTGCAAGCAGCACTTGCTTTTAGATAAATAGAAAACACGTAGTTGCTGTCGTCATAAATTTTATACGTAGATGACGTTGCACAGGTAGTTGTTGCTGATAGAGCATTTTGTCCACTGAGTCTAAGTGCTTGTGCTCCTGGAACACCTGTTGGGACATCGGCAACCAAAGTTTTTGAAGAGTTAGTAGTCCATAAGTTTCCGTTTGTTTCAAAGGATGGATTGCTAATTAGGTTTATTTTTTTAGGCTCTAAAAATATATCTAATCCCCGTGGTTCATCATAATTTGTAACGTCAATTGTTTTTCCAAGTTGAACCATATCGACGTAGTAGGTTCCAGTCGTTGTTAGGTAAATTCTAATACCAGCGTAGGCAGCACCTGCTGGTGATGTTGCAACCAAAGTAGTTCGCTGAACTTGACCAATTGTTCCAAGTTCAGTTCCTAAAACTCTAGAACCAATTATTTTACCTAGTTCGTTGTACCAATACAAGGCTGGTGTTAAAGTTCCATTAGCAAGTGTTTTTGCGTAAAACGATAGCGTGTAACTTGTAGCAGGGATAACGGGGATACCCTTTGTAATAGGAGCATCGCGACCTAAAGACATTGCGGTTCCCCCAGCAGCAGTTCCTGTTGCAGCAGTAGGAATCATAGGGGCGTTAACACTTGCGTAGGTAAACGTCGTAGTCGTTGGCACTGTTGTAACCGTAAAGGTTCCGTTGTAGTTTGCATCTACTCCCGCAACAGTAACGGTATCGCCAATTTCTAATCCGTGTGCAACGTTAGTTGTTAACGTAGCCACGTCATTAAATCTTTGTTTAAAAGTAACTGTTGGCAAAATGGTTATTACTTTACCTGACCAAATTATGTCAATAGCGTTTGTTCCCGTTGCTAAAGTTTGAGTGCTATCTGCTGATAATGTTCCAGCAGTTGCTGTCCAACGACCAAAACCTTCTTTAAAGGTAGCGTCCTGCATATCCAAAAGTAAATTGGGGGACCGTGTTAAAACAGGGGCATAACCACTTAAAGATTCAATGTAATTATTGATGCCTAGTTCGGTTCCTTTTAAAGCAAAAAGTCTTGCAGATTCACGCACTAACTTTTTTTGATTTTTAAATGCTAAGCCTCGTTCTAGGTAAAGGCCATAACTTAAAAACTTATACCCCAAAAATTGTGGAGGAAGTTTAGACTCTCCAAAAGAAGGTTTAATTAAGTCGGCATAGGTAATAATTTGGTCGTAAGTAAACCCAAAAGCGTCTAAAAAATTGTAAAGAAAGGTGTCTTTTTCAATAGGTCCAGTAGGACTTCCATCTTTAGCCGTAAAAATTCTAGGAAGCATATTGTACAAAGAGTCTGTACCGTTTAATTTTTGAGGAATTAAGACGTAAGTAGAACCAGCAGAAACCCAAACTTTTGTAGATGTATAAAGAAAGACTGTGTAATAGATAAATTGCCCAGAAATTAGACCTTTATAGTATGTTTCTAAAACGTTTTCTTCACCATCAATAATAGAGTTTCGAGAAATTTGCCCACTAATATTTGTAGTAGAAATTTGTTGCCAAACGATTGTTCCATCTTCGGCACTTTCAGGGAAGTTAGTATTATTTCTAACAAGCCTGAATTGGGAAAAATCTCCTTGGGGTAACTGCCAAAATAGTTGTACTTTGTCGTAAGTTAACGCAGAAGCAATGAACGGTGTGACGTTGTAGACAAGACGCGGAGAGTTACCGTAATACGCTCCACGATAAATGGAACCAGCATATTTTGCCACTGGTTCACCTCCTAAACCATCTGAATAGCGAGGTAATCAACAAATAGTGTTATAGGACTTTGTGAATCTGTAATTGCAACGCTCATTACTGCTTCATAACCAAATTGAGTGGTACTCACTGCTTTTGCTGTTGCATAACCGTTTTTAACAGTTGTTCCGTATCGAACTTGTAGAAATACGAGAGGTGTAGAGGTAAAACGTCCCACACCAAAAGTTTTAGTTCCAATAATTAATTGGTCACCAGTAATTGTTGTAGTGAGGTTGACTGTCCCTGTTTCAATAGCGTAAGGAACTTGTCCTGCTCGAGTAATTCTTCCAGAAAAAGTTTGAGCACCTGAAAAAGTATTGTCAGCAACTTTTGAGGCATAGGAAGTTAAATCAGGTAGGGCAATAGCAAGGGAGTCCCAAGCATTCCCATTCCAAACGTATACTTCTCTATATGTAGGCATTTTTACTCAGGGATACTAAACTTCGTGCCGTCGTATTTCATACCAGCAACAACATTGTCTTTTTCTCTATTAAACTCAACTGCTTGTGGTTGACTTAGAAAAATAGCAGCAAGTTTGTCATCGGTTTGAAGTATTTCTGCAACTTCTCCATCAATTATAAAAGCCAGCATTCTGTTAGTATCCGCCATTTTATTCTCCTTCTGGGTTTGTAGGTTCTATGGTAACAGTCCCCCATAGTCCAATGGGGCATGAAGCATGGGCTAATTTTGTTTTTTCTGTCATAAAACAGCCACATTTAGTACATGTTTTAGTCAATTTAATCAAATGCTTACAACCCAGACAATGGTTAAGTCGATACTGTGCCGTTTCATCGTCTACTCGTTTTACGTTAGGGTTAATTAAATCCCAAGGACGAACAGCATCACCTGGGTTTTTTTCTTTCCATAACTGCCACGGACTTTTTTCACTCATATTATGCTCCTGGTTGCTTTACCTGTATTGAACCAATTGTAGTACCTTCTTGGTAATTTGAAGGATACCCAAATATACCAAAGTTACTTCCTACGGGGGAAATAAAAGAAGAATAGGAAAGAACCTTAATTTGGTCTGCGTAGGCGTTATCCCTGTAGACGTTTATTGCCATGTTAGTGCCAACACCAAGGACTCTAAGAGCCTTAAAGTTTTCGCCAATATCAAAGTCTTGTTCTACAGTAAGAACCCCATTAACTGACTTAACTAAGTAAAGCCTATAGAAATAATTATAACCCGTAGCGGTTGATAAAGCCTGCGGACATACTTGACGAGAGCCTGTTTGTGCACAGTTTGGATAACCACAAGCAACATTTATCGTAGAAGTTCCCCCTGGGCAAGTTACTACAGTTGTGTAGGTTTGAGGGTTGTACTCTAGACATTCCCCTGTAACAGGCGTATACCCAGCACAATACTCCGACCAAAAACCAGGCTGACGTGTACACGAACGTTGCGTTACGTAGGACGTTCTACATACAGTATCTCTATCGCAACAAATAGTTGAGTATGTGGTTGTTCCTGGAGTAGTTGTACAACGAGTGATTCTATCTTCGCGAGTACAGGTTGTAACGCTTGGAGTAGTAGTTGCTCTTTGGCAGTATTTAATACATTCGTTTGTACAAGTTTGTGTAGGAACGAGTGTATCCGTACATAATATCTCACCGTCAATGTAAGTAGATGTACAGCCATAACCAACAAGTCGGTCAGCAGCACGGGTTTTACAAGTCAATGCATCGGCTTGTTGGTAAGAAGAATACCCTCCAGGACAAATTGTTTGCTGACAGATATTATCTACGATGCAATAGCCTTCATTAACTAGTGCTACTGCACAGTAAGAGTAGGTATAAGAAACTTGGTTATTCCAACCAACTAAGCCCCACCAAGTAGTAGAAGACTCTGCTCTAACTATTACGCCAACTCCTGGAACCATCTCATTTGCTTGAAGTTCAAAATCTGTTAGACCAGCATCAACTATAGCAAGGGGGTAGGTAGATTTTGAGGTAGTGAGACTTGCTTTACCATCAAGGATATTCCATGTACCTCTAGGAGCAGTCCATGCTTGTCCTGTAGGAGAAGTTCCTAATGTTGTAGCGTTGGTTCTTTCAAAAAAATCTTTAAACTCCGACACAAAAAACTTACGCCAAGTACCATCAACGTTTACGTAACCTTCTTTAGCCTTTATCCAAGCACCACCGCTTTTAAAAAAGACTGAACCTGAAGAGACGTAATTGTTGGCGACTTTAATCTGAATAGGCATAGTACCTAGACCTACACAGTGTACTTAAGCCAAATATCTCCGTTATTTCCGCCAGTTGGGTCAGAAGTAGACACGGTGATATTACGAAGGCGGGAAGTTAATGCTTGGTCACCAGTGAGTGTTCCTCCAGTAATTTGGATAGTTGTGTCCACAGATAAAACTGAAGGGTTTGAATCAGAGTCTACCCAAATAGTTCCTTGAGGTAACCCCAACGCTACGCCATCTGGTTGAGTCTGCTGATGAAGAACAGGTTTGATTTCCTGGCTGTTGATGAAAAGTTTTCCATCTTTATCAATCTTAGTTAAAGTTGTTCCTGCTGAGTTTTCAAATCTTAGTAAGTCTGCTGTTTGGCTAGAAAATCCCTTTAGTTTAAGAGGAATAATTGCTGCACCGTTTGCCTGAATAGTGTCGCCACCAGTATTGTGTGTGTATTGAGTGTGAGAGTCATTGACTACGCCGTATTCAAGATTTGCAATACGGGCTTTTAAAGTTGCCCAAGATGTTGTGGTTTTATCAAGAGTGCCTACCCAACCAGCACTTATTTGTGGGTCGGTTCCAATAGTTGCTTGTAGAGCACGAACTTCATCTTGTAGAGCATTAACGTGGTCTGCTAATACGAGGTCGGTAAAGTCAACCTTGGTAGTAAAGCCTTTGACACCTGCGGGATACGAAGCGGGCATAATTATTCTCCTAAACGACTAAGGTCAATTTTGACGCTAAACAAGGGGTTTGACTCCCTAAACAACCTATGAATGACTGTGACTGGTACTTGCTTTTCCAGTCATTTGAGTCTCAAGGGTTGCAACTTTGCCTTCTAATACAACAATGCGTGATTGATGGTCTTTTAAAGCAGTAGCCATGGCTAGTAAAGTGGCAACTAAGTCAATTTCTGTAGTCCCGTTTGCTGTGCGTTCTGTTTTAAAATAAGGTGTTAATCCCGTTAAAGAAACTGAGTCGGATAAGACTTTTACGTTTACCCTTTTGCCGTTTTTTGGTTTTCCAAAATTACCACTCCAAATTGGGTAGCCTGGGTCTCCGCCTTCAAAAGCAACCCACACACCTTCACCTACATCAGGAACTTGTGTTTTAAGGCTTGAGGTTTCTAAGGGCCATGCCCAATTTAATTCTGCATCGCCAAATAATTGAGGAACCTTACACTTTATTCTTCTGTGACCGTCAGTGTCCTTAATGTTTGTAACAACACCTCGGTAAGTTCCTGTGTACTCATTATTCACTATAAGACCTCAAGCACCACATCTGGTTCTGCAAAAGTAAATATCTCATTTGCTAGAGCAGTAATAGATGCTAAACTTGGGGTTCCACCTGTCTTAAAAAGAAAACGGCATTTAGCAATTTTTACGCCTTCCACAGTTTGAAGAACAGACTCAACATTTTGAACCGTTAGTTCCTGACCAAAATCAACAAAGTTGTAGGAGTAGTTCTCGACAATCGCTGCTTTTATTGCTTTTTCAACAACAGTTTGACTAAATTCTGGCTCTCGTGTGTATTGAAGGTTCATCGTTACTGGGACATAAACAGGTTTAAAAACACTTAGTGTTGTTCCAACAAGCATTTTATTTGATAAAAAGTTTTCTACATCTGTTTTTAATAAGTTCCATTCAAGAGTTGCAGTTGCTACGCTATTGATTACCTCAACACCAGGAGTAGCATCAAAATCTGAGAATGAACGGTAGGGAGCAACATAAAGAGTTACTGCAGTAGCGGATGTTCCTACTGCTTTTGCTTTTCCACAGTTTTCTACTGCTAATGCTAAGTTTTCAAAGTCGTCCAAAGTTACCGCTCTATTTTGAGTACGAAGAAACAAAGGAGCAGCAACACGGATGGATTCGTTAGATTCTGGTTCATTTCCCCCAACAGCACCTTTAACATTATTTACATCTAGCACACCATTTAAAGCAGATACCTGTGTTTGTGAAAGACCAGGAACACGAGCAATATTAGTTAGTGTTCCGCTTGGAACATTCCCTGACATCCCTCCACCAATAACATACTTTGCTCTAATTGCGGATTGATAAGTAGGAATTGCTCCTGATACACCGTCTCCAAACAAAACAAAAACCTCATTGTCCTCAGTTAAACGAGTTGTATAAACAGCGTCGTTGGCACTAAAGTCAATTAAGTGGCTTACTCTTTCCCATTTTTTCCAAGCAGTTCCTCCTTGCACGTATATTTCTATGCTGTCGGAAACAACTGGAAAATCTTGAATAAGAAATGTTTGAGAAGGTTCCGCATCAGAAGTCCCTAGTAAAGCACCATAAACATTTGCTGTTTCAATTGTGTTTAACTCCCCTTGATACGCAAGAACTACCGCTTCACCTCGTGCTTGATTAGCAAACGGAGGAACAATAACGCTAGTTGTTGTTGTAAAAGTTACTGTTTCTACAGTGTCATTAGCAATTACTTCACCAGATACTCTAGTTTCTGTTGGAACCGTAACAGCAGAACCAGAGTTATTGTAAAAAGTTACGTCTACTGATGCGTTTTTATAACCAGAAGGAATATACCCGTAAGTTTCAGCAATTGCTAAAATGCTCTCACGTTGAGTTGCGGTTGATAAAAAAGACTCATTTGCAATACGGTCAATGTAGTAGTTAGCAACGTCCCCAAGATACGCAAAGGCTTCTGCTAAAACTACGCCAAAGTCACTGTTGTCTGCCCCATTCCATTCAGGAATTCTTTCTTTAATTCTCGCAATTAATTCTTCACGAAGGGCTTCATAGTCTCTACTTGTGTAGTCAATTGTTACTGGGACTTCGTTAATTGCCATTAGATGTTCTCCTGATACTGAGGTTGTTTGTTGCCAATACTGACAAGAGCAATTACAGTAGTTTCTTCTTTATCGTTTGGTAATGAGTAAGTAAGTATAACTTTAAGAGACCCGTTTGCATCGTCGTTCTCAAAAGAAGTTTCTAAAAGCGTTACCAAAGGAAGAAACTCTATAAAAGCCTGTCGAATTTCTGCTTCCATATCCCCCTGGATACCACTCAAGCCATTTAGCCATTGATTGGCAATCTTTGTTCCAAAAGAAGGACGCGCCACTCTTTCACCAACCATAGTTCCAATTACAGAAGTGATTCTGTCAGCCCAAATTTTACTAGGGTCTTTTGTTTTGGCAACATCACCATAACTATCTAAGCGAAAAGGAAAACTAATTGCGTATTCATAAGCCATGATTAAGCCCACTTTCCAGTTGATGTTTTGGCTTTACCATTAAAGAACTCAGTTGTTGGTCCTCTATAGGTTGGAGAATTTTTTGTTGCGGATTGGTTTTTTAGCGTAGCAGGTATATTGACACTTGGGTAGTTTGACTGTTTATTAGTAGAAGGCTTTTGTCGTAAATTTTGGCTTTTTCCGTCACTAAGCAAAACACCATTACATTGATACACACCGTTTACATTTAGGTAATGGGTAACTTTATGTACTAACCAATAACCATCTGCGTCCTCTAAAACTCCTTCTACTTCTACTAAAGAATTAGGCATGATTCTTGGGTCCCCTTGGCTTTGAAACTTTGCTGGGATATTAAAACGTGCTTTAGCAGCCTTTGCTTTTGCAACAGATTGAGAAACTTCTTTTGTATTAGCAACGACATTTGTTAACTCTTGGTTGAAAAGAGGTTCTGACCTAGTTTTTCTAACCTGCTGTTTATTCTTTGGGGATTCGGTGCTTGTAAAAGAGACGGCTTTAATTGGGTCAACACCCCTAGTAATTTTAAAAGAGTTGTTATGAAAATCAGGGTTTTCTAAGTAATCACCGTACAATGGAGTTATTCGGTCAAGCGTCTGTTCTTCTAAACTAGAGAAGGGTGGCATAAAATTCTGCTCTTGAAACAAAATAGGCATCCCACCAATTGACTCTGAGACTACTTCATCAATAGTCCTAAAAAGGATTGTTTTTCCTCTTACAGCAATTGTGTACCCACTCATATCTGCCAGTCTCTGTAAGAACTCCCAGTCACTCTCTCCTTGTTGTGTAATTTGAGAGTAGCGAGCAGGGTGACCGCTAACAACAGCCTTCAATCCGTTTCTTTTTACAATCACTTGTACTACGTCAGCCACCGTTTTATTTATCCACACACCAGATTTAGAGTCTTTCATTTTAAAGGTTAACCCTAAGAAAGTAATTTCACTCTCTTTACTTGCTTGAATAGCGTGAGTTCTTTGTATACCGTAAACACCGCCAAAAAATGTTCCTTTTATTCCGTTTGAAGTTCGCCAATTTACTATTACTGGAGACTCTGTTTTTAAGCCTTTTAGCATCAATAACCCAAAGTCAGAGAACTTTAAAGTCAAAATGTCATGGGTGTTGACTTCTTGTGTTAAGGTCATTTCATTTGCAGGCATGGAAAAAGTAGGGTAGTCAGGGAACTGTACGGAAAAAGAGTTATGTTCACGTGATGAGTATTTTTGATTATAGGACATGGACTGGAATCCTTAGTTGCTGTCCTGGAACTAACTCAAATGGGTTGTGAATGTCGTCATTGTAGTCCATTATCACCCACCAAAGATTTGGGTCACCTAAAAACTTACTAGCAATAACATCAATTCTATCCCCCTCAACCCAAGAGTAATAAAAAACTCCAGACACATTGTTAGGAAATACTCGGTAAACCCCTACTTCAAAACTACTTTTAACAGGGTGGTATCCCTTTAATAAAAGACCGTCAGCGTATCGACTTGAAAGTGGAATCATGATAGCCCCTTACTTTGCATCAATCGTAGTTGTATCATGGAATCTATGTGCTGAAATACTTACAATAGACAAAGTTGGAACCATGTTTTCAGTAAAAAGAATGTGTTTAATACTTATGTTTATAATGCGTGCCAAGTAACGTAGTTTTCTACCTAAGTGCATTTCAATTGCCATACCATTTAACCAACCAACATCTGCTGTTTTTGCAAGGCGCAGGGGGCTTGTATACCCACCCATCTCACCATTTACTGCTTTAAATAAAAACTCTAAATCATACATGGTGCCAAAGTCTTTAATAAGTTCACGGTCTGCCTTTTTTACCACTTCAGGGTAATAGTTTTTTGAATCAGCATCTTCAATAAGAGGCGCAGTTCGTGTAGTGTTTGCTAGAACGTTCATGTCTTCAATTCTATTTAAGTATAGTGTAAAACTAATTGTGCTGCTTTGAGTTGGGGCAGTTATCATGTTTGCTTGGTCTTTTCCAGACATCATTAACTCTGGGGAAATGCCTTGTAATGTTCCAATAGTTTGGTTTAGTTCTTGCGGGTTGTAGTGAAATCTAAAGCCATGAGGAACTTTAAAACCACCTGTTATGGCTTTTTCTTTTGGTGACTGACGTGACAGTGCAGCCTCCATTGCTTTTTTATTAGGGACAATAAAGCCCCTGTTAGTGTCTCCGTCACCAAAAGTACTTAGAGTCTCAACCATTTTTGCAGCCAACATTGGTTCTACCGCTTGTGATAATAAGGCTCTGTCAACAACAGAATTGTTTCTAAAATATGCGCTCTTTACCATTGGAGCATTAAAACGAATACTTTTCGCAGCAGGTGGTGGTGGTGCTGGTTGAGTAGGTTTAACAGGAGTAGAATTTCCTTTGTTACTTTTAGCGTCTTTAAGTGCTTTTTGAACACGTAGTTCTGTACGGAATCTCTCTGATTCAGTCTTTAAACCTTTTGCTTCTTTAGCGTACTCACCTTGAAGTCTTTTAATACTAGCGTCAATTTTTGTAACAGTGTTGCTCGCTTCGGTAAAGTCTTTATTCGCAGCCACTATCTGATTTGCAGGAGCATTTGCAAGAATAAGAGAGGTAAGAACGTCTTGGAGACGGCTACGATTTGCAGATACCGACACTTTTAGTCGTGCTTGTGTTTCTATTTGTTGTTGAATCCCTTTAAGAGTTTTTTGGGTTGCTTTTGCTTCCTCAGCCTTTTTTTGAGCGGCTTTTTCTTTCGCAAGTGTTTCATTTGCTTTAGAAACTCCAATAGCAATGAGGTTATCTCTTTGGTACTTTGCACCTAGTCCTTTTATGTCTTTACCCATTATTTCTTACCCACTAACTTAAATAAGTTTTCTTTTTCAAGTTGACTCTTAACAATTTCAACTAAGTTCATTGCTTCAGCGTAAGAGGCTTGTTGCACGTTAACATTGATTGTTATAGAAGGAGATAGAGTAACTCCAGTAGAGGAAGAACTAAGTGTGGCTACAGAAGGACTACCGCCACCCGAAGGTCCAAGTCTTTCTAGGTAACGTCCGTTTGTGTAAGCAGACCAAGGCTTCCAGTTTGTTCCGCCTTTAGATATTGCGTAAGCAACTCTGGCGTTTGTTGCTGGGTCATACAAATCTTCATTTGAATTCAACCCGTGTGTTTTACGACGTGCTGGTCCTAAATCACCCAACATATTAATTTGAAATAATCCGTATGAGTCATCTTTTAAAAGACTAGGGTGGCTTTTAGCATTAGCCCTTCCACCAGATTCAGCCTTTGCTACACCATACGCAATTGATAACGCTTCACCAGTAAAACCAGCAGCCTTTAATGTTGCAATAAGACTTTCATCTGGCATTGGGTCGTAACTTCCTTGACCTCGGTTACTGGTTGTGCTTCCGTTTGTAGAGCCAGAAGCCCCACCGCTCAAAGCATTAATTCCCGCACTTGATGCTAACTCAAGTAATGACTTAGAACCATACTGCTTTAAGTCATACTCTTGTGTTTGAATGCCTGAAATACCACCACTAGTACCAGCACCTAAAATGCTACCTAAACCGCCAGCACCCGCCTTTGATAGTTCATCTGGGTTAACTGGGTTATTTTTTCCTTTACGTACTTCATAGTGCAAGTGTGGTCCTGTGACTTTTCCAGTGTCACCACTTTTTGCAATTAACTGCCCTTTAGTAACAGCAGCACCAACAGAAACAACTACTTCAGATAAGTGTCCGTACAAAGTTTGGTAACCGTTACCGTGGTCAATTTCTACGGTCTTACCGTAATCAGAACCAGGATTTGTATTAATAATTATTCCGTCTAAAGAAGCATAGACAGGAGTACCTATAGGACATGGATAATCTTGACCTGTGTGAGTTCCGCCAGACCAAAGACTTCCTGATGCACCGTAAGGAGTTCCTACACCGCCATTAGTAATTGGAGATGCAGGATTTGCATTTCCAGTTCCACTTCCTCCAAAAGATGCTCCGTAACCTGGAGAACCTCCACCAGAACCAAAGTAACCAGCAATTGCACCGATACCAGTACCAATTACTGTTCCAACACCTGGGAAAATGGCTGTTCCAATTGCTGCTCCAATACCTGCAGCAGCAGCCGTAGAACCAGCACGAGTAACATTTTGGTTTACGCCTAAAGCGTTGCCTAATGCTTTTCCGCCCTTACCTGTTAAGTAACCACCTGCAGCAGAAAGCCCAACAGTTGCAGCAGCACCTGCAGCAGTAATACCTCCAGCAACAGCAGCAGCACCTCCTGCAGCAGCAGTACCACCTGCAGCACTCAGCATACCCTTTACCATCATGCCACCACCCAAAACACCAATAAGTGTGCCAATAGCGGATATAAGTCCACCTATAGCAATACCAAGTCCACCACCTGCACGTGATTCACCCATACCGCCTAAAAATCCAGAGGCTCTTCCTGCAACACTAGCCATATCTTCTAAAGCGGGGTTAACAGTGTTAACAATTAAATCTGCTGCTGACTTAAACCCTGCTAATACAGGTTCGGTATAAGTGTTTAAAACAGATGTGTCGGATGTGGTGATACGCATTTTATCTACGTTTGGGTTTTGTCCATAACCGAGTTTTGATAGGTCAGTTTGTTTTCCCTGCACTCTATCAACGGAGTACTGCATAAATAGTTGTCTTTGGTCTTCTGTCATTCCAAGGTCAGTTGCAGTTTTTCCAAAGATACCTGCTTGAAAACTATTCATAGTATCTTCTAAACTCATCTTGCCTTGACCTTGAGTTAAACGACTGTAAATCTGACCAAAAATTTCATCTTGGCCTCTAGCCTTACCTGTTTTTTGGTCAAAAGTACTGATACCAATGTTGTATAAACGAGAAGAAAAGTCTCCTTGAGTAAATCCAGACATTGCAACCATAGCATTTTCGTTTGCCATGTTCATGTAACGTGCAGCACCACCAACGTCACCAACTAAAGCATTGTATTGAGCACTTCCTGGCATAATGCCTCGTGATGCAGCGATACCAGCAATGTTAGAAGGTGCAAGTGTGCTTGTAACACCACCTGCTAAACCACCAAAAGTTGCGTTCATTACCGCAGTACGACTCATACCAGAACGGATAGATGCTCCGTAATAGTTAGCAGCACTTGCTCCAACTTCGGCAACACCAGGAACAGCAGCCATTACTCCAGCAGCCATACCAAAGGTTGCTTGAGCAACTCCTTGTGCAACTCCTAGTGCTCTTGCTCCACGAGTAGGTGTTAAGCCAAAGCGAGTAGCCTCCATGCCCTCTCGCATAGCAATTTCTGCTGTGCTATCTGCTTTTTCTTGCCCACTAAAAGTTGCCTTTTCCATGTGGGGCATTTGGCTACCTGCACCAGAACCAATATGACGGTCACCACCACCTTTGGCAGACTTTGCTTTTCCAGCAACTCCGCCCATGGAACCTTCAAGGCGTTTGGTAATTTGCTCAGCAGAAGTCAGGCTTTTGACAATGCTGGATAACAATTCGTCGGTTTGTTTTAACGAATCATTTAATTCTGCCACGTCAACTCCTTAGTAACCTTCTTTAGCAAGTGCTAACCAATTTTTTCTCTCTCTTACTGAAAGTTCTTTTATCTCAGTAAGAGTCCAACCCCGATGCCTTTCCGACAATGCTAACCATTCAGCCATCAAAGTCGGGTAATGTGATACTTTAAAAGCGAAACAAAATCCCTAAATTAATAGGAGTTTTTACCTCACTTTCGCAGTCAGGACAAGTAACTGAGATTTCTTCAAAAACTGGTCCAATTGCGTTTTTGTTAATTGCTTCACCGATTAACCGTCTATCACTAATTCCTAAGTTTTGAATCTGAGTTTTACTTAGAATGGGTTTGTTATTAATTTTAAGGACGCAATTTTCAAGAAGAATCGTGGTTAATTCAGACATACTTTTATCTGAGTTATTCACTAGTTCTTTTTGACAATATCCCGTAGGAAGTGTTGCAATTACTTCTCCACACTTTGCATTAACAATAAAAGTAGGCTCATCTACTAGAGTCTTTACTTTGATGTCTTCATTGATGTTAACTGTAACGGGCTTAAAAGTATTACATCCGCCACAAAAACCTTGCAGTTCTGGGGTGTTACCAAAAGTTGCCTTATAAATACCTAACATGATGGCATCTCTGTCACCAGCCAACATAGCATCTAGTGCTTCTTCAGTAGCAACTTCTTTTCCAATTTTAACGGTTCCACGACTTAGTACTTGTAATAGAGCCTTTCCAAGATTCTGTGCTCTTGCAATTGCTTCTTCATCTTTCCCAGTTAATTCACGAACTTCAACTGTTGTCACGCTCTCCCCAGCAGCATTTGTAAATCCGCCAGGGAGAGTAACGTGAACATCAGAAGGAGGTGTAACTACAACGGGTTGTTTTTCTTTTTCAGGTTCAGCCATTGCTTGTGAAACCAGTTGGTTAACAAGGTCTGGATTTTCGGATGCTTTTACGGTTTGAGTAGTCATATTATTTTCCTTTAGTTAGTTAGTTACGCTGTTGGTGGTGTATCGACTGGACCTGCAGAAACAAACTTATTAGCAGAATCAAATGAAGAAAACGATGTATCGAATCCTTCGTGCACCATTGTCATTTGCTCAACTAGGAGAGAATTATCGCCAGCGTTAAGGTCTGAGTAAGCAAGTGCTGTAGGCCAGCAGTTGTAGAACTTAAAGCGCATCGCAACATCTTCAACAATATCATCAGAAGCAGTGCTTCCAGGTATTGGATGTGGGAGAACAGAAACTTCAATATCACAACGGAAGTTCTGATTGATAGTTCTGCTTCCACCATTTTGAACTGTGTAGAACATGTTCTTCATCCAGTTCCAGCCTGACTTATTTCCAATTAGTACGCCTCTTTGCAGAGTAAGCGGTTGGAAAGAGGTTTGACCAGGAATCTGGTGAACAGTCGTATTGTAGCCACCTTCACGATAAGGAATAGAGTCTGTGGTTACAGCCATTCCTGAAACTGAAGTAAAGCCCATAGTTGCTTTTGTTAAATCCGACAGGTTAGTGTCGTTTCCGTTCAATGGGGAAAAATTCACCAAAAACCTAAAGTTTCTGATTGGGTCAGTCGCAAGACTAGACCTGTTTTTATCTACAAATGCCATTTTTAGTTAGGCTCCTTTTCTTAGTTTAAGGTCTTCTGGCTAAGGTTAATAACCACGAATTCCGCAGGGTACTGCAAGGCCACACCAACTTCGATGCGAACTTCGCCACTAGCGATAGAGGCTGCAGTATTGTTTTCAGCATCGCACTTAATAAAGTACGCGTCTGCAGGAGTATTTCCACGTAATCCTCCTTGATTGCGGTATTCATTTAAGAAGGTGTTAAGGGTTGTATTAATACGACCCCACAACTGCTCATTGTTATTTTCGAATAACGCAAACTCTGTTAGGTTTTGCAAACTCTTGCGGATGTAAATAAGAGAACGACGCATATTTACATACTTGTTTGCTGTTCCGTCTTGCTTCAAAGTACGAGCACCCATTACGGATATACCTGCACCTGGAACTTGACGAATTGGATTTACAGGAAAAGAAGCAGCGTTTAACGAGTCAAGTTCTGAAGCAGTAAATGACTTATCTGTAGCAACCACTCCAGCAACATTTGCTGCTAAACCAGCAGGTGCTTTAAATGGACCAACAGTTGCATCAGTTCTTAAGTACAAACCAGCAACTGCTCCTGCAGGACCTACCTTACGTGTAGCACCTGATGCTACGCCAAGAGGGTCTGCTATTAGAAGTGAAGGATAATAAACTGCGCCATAAGTACCTGCTCCGCCAAGTGAATCAGCAGTAGTAAGTGCTTGTGCAACAGTTATACCTGATTTTACTTCTCCAATAAAGAAGTCTTTCTTAGAAAGAACAATGTAGGCTGAAATGTTAGCAGCCAATGTTGTAGCAGCACTTTCTGAAAACAGTTCATATATCCCTGGTAACCAGACTACTAGAGGTCTGTCAATTAAGTCTAGTGCTCCAGGAACACCAGTTGTAGAGCCTTCATAGTCAGTAGTAACAACAGCGTTTCCATTGCTTCCACCTGTAAATGGAACAACAGCAGTTGAAGGTGCGTTAACGTTATCATTTACTACAGCAGTAAATAGTTGTGAAACAGAGTTAATTACTGTTGATGCATAACTGTTGGATGTTGCAGTTGCAAAATCAAGGTTTTCATACTGTTCTACTAAAACATCATCAGTAACTGATGTAGATGTTCCAATAATACCTTCTTTATAGATTGCAACTGTGAACGTAGAGGGTACTGAACCACCAGAAATTTGAACACGGTAGTTATTTCCGTCAGTTCCTTTATTTTTAGCGGTTAGGGTAAGTACAGTTCCAGCACCAGAGGAACGTGGAACTACACCAGTTGCAGCAACTGCTGATTGACCGATGATTCTTTTAACGTAAAGTTCTCTTCCACCATTTTGGAAAAAGAGGGAAACAGAAAATGTTGCTGGGAATAGTGAGTTGTACCCACCAAATTGTCTTGTAAAATCGTACCAAGAATTAACTAGAGTTACCTCTGTTGGTCCTTGGGCAAATGGTGCAGCGACCATACCAGCAGCCTGTGCTGTTATGGAGTTAGTGATTGGAGCAGGGAGCAGGACTTCACTGATGTAAATTCCTGGTCTTTTATAAACTGCCATGATTTCTCCTATCTAGGTTGTTGGTAGAGGGTCCGAGTATTAGCGAGATGTTTGTTCGTAGTTGACTCCGATAGTTACCCGCCTTGGAGCAGGTTCAGAACCAATGACTTTAACTTTTTGTACCTTATAGAACTCTTCATACATATCCTGCGGAATTTCACTTGAAACACGCACAGTAATTGCATTTACAAACAGGCGTTTAGCCTGTTCTACAACATCTCGCTTTGAGACATCGAGAACATCAAGACGACGGACGGTATCGTCATTACCGATTAAAGTCGCATTACGAAACTTTAATCTTGAGTAGAGCAGTTCAGCAAGAATCTGTCTATCATGTCGAGGTTGACGTGAATACGTCGTTACCTGGTAATCAAGGTTTACTGGAATTGGGTAATCAATTTCCCAAGCCTTGTTACTAGGAAAATTTGCAGGCTCTAAATACGGAGCAGTAGTTTTATTAACCTTGCCTCTGTGTGAGCGAGCACGGTCTTCTAAGATGTCAATTAAATCAATAGTAATAAATGGATAAGTCTGGTCTCTAAGTTCAACGTCAGGTTGACCAAACCACACCTGCACGGGACGACCAATTTGTTCGTTGTTTGCTCGTTGGTCAGTTACAAGAATGCCCTTGAGTTTCTCTTTGAGCATGTTATCTTCTTCTAAAAATAAAGGACCTAATGTCATAGCACACCCCTTAAAGAAGTCTTAACGCTTTTTAAAAGAAACTTCTCTGCTTCTTCTGGTCGATTAGAGAAACGACGAATAGCACCAGTTGGTTGACGGTTAGGAGTTCCAAACTCCCAGTTATCTGCCAAGGGCTTATATTTTGCAGGGATGTTAATACTTAGGTGGTTGTTGGAATATGAGACTTTAATAGCCTCAGTAACATCAGGGTTCCAACCACTGGCTCGTGTTTCATTACGCAATTCAAGCGTCATGTACTGAGCGGTTTGACGGGCTGCTTTTAAAAATGCTGGCTTGAGTTTATTTATTTGTCTCACGGCGTGACTTCTTTGAGTTGAAAAGGAGTTTAGTTCCGACATACCCAGCCAAAAGACCAATTACAAAATTATGCTGATTATGCGGTTTAAAACCATACATACCTTTTACGAACTCATCACGCTCACTGGCAGACTGCATCTCAGCAACCTGTTCGTACCATGGTGTAGACATAGAAATCCCCTTAAAGCAGCAGTTAAATCAGCAAGTAAAACAGCAAGACCCGCATGGTTCTTACTAACACAAGGATAAAGAAAAAGCCCCCAGTCGGGGGCTTAAACTTTAATTCTTTTAAGGATTACATACCCTTTTTACGAGGTAATTGCTTCTGAGTCTTACCCTTTACGCCAGAGCCTTTTTTCATAGACTTTAACGCTTGGAAGTCTTTGCCTTCAATTTTGTTGGGGTTACCAGCAACTTTAGCAATTTGCTTTTGCTTAGGTGAGAGTTCTTTAGCCATGGGGTTACTTCTTCTTTTTTGCTTTACATGACTTGCATGTACCGCAAGTACAGGCTTTAGCAGTAGCCTTAGCCTTACCCTTACCAAATCCAGCCTGACCTTTTTTCTTCATGCATCCGCATACAGCACACATACTATTACTCGCTTTCTAATGTAGTAGCAAACCGAAGGAGGTCTTCAGCAGCAATTTTAACGAAAGGTAGGATAGATTCATGAGCATCTAACTCAGCCTTTAGGCTCCCTAAAGAAGCAATGATTTGTTCTTTAGAAAGAGCATTATCTTTTACCTGGTCTTTTAAAATTGTTATCTTTGCAGCAAGAGGGCGTAACTCTGCTAGTGCTGCAGCGTTGTGCTCATTCTCAGGAAAATTAACTAATCCCTGCACAACTAGTTCTAACTCTAGTTCTAAATTCATTTTTTGCCTTTCTTGGGGGCTGCTACTTTTTTCTTTCCTGAACCTTCAGGAACACAGTTTGGCACTTTTTTTCCGCCTTTGGTCTTCATACCTACTTGAACATAGCCCTTCCAACAAGGGTCTGCAGCAACTTTAGTCGCCATTACTTACTCCTACTCGTGTGTGGATTTTTCTTGTGCCACTCTTTTACGCCTTTGACTCCTTGAGCCACAGACTTTATTGAGCCTTGGCTTTTCTGAGTAAGGTTAATCTTATCGTATTTACCCTGCTTTGAGTTTGTGTGCTCTACTACAATGTCACCCTTTTTATTTTTGGTGACCTTATGTGAGATATGAGCCTTACGACCAGGAACTCCAATAGCAATAGTTACTGGCTTTTCTGGTTTAACAGGCTTCTTTTTCTCTGCCATTACCAAGCGGTTCTTGCTACACGCACCCAAGTGTTAGTGCCTACACATACATAAAGGTATGTTGAGTTAACAGCGATTTGTCCTATTGAACCCGCAGAAGTTGGTAATGCTGGAACAGCAACTACGCTAACACCAGCAACAAGGTTTAGAAGTTGGACGCGAGCATCTAAAGTATTAAGGGCAGCATTGAGTGGAGTATCCCAGTTGTTATCTCCACGCTGAGGAAGATTGAGAGCCAAGTGTTACTCGCTATCTAATTTCGTTGTTAGTTTTGCAAGAGCATCGCCCATTGCTGCTAACTCACGAGCACCTCGCCAAGACTGAGAATCAGCAATGTCGGTTTCGAGAACAATCTTTTGTGCTTCTAAAACTTCACGCTCTTCGTTAGTTACCATATTTTCCTTCTCCATATCCATTAAATCCGTAATACAACTCTTCGTAAGGTATCATTTCTCGCTGACCTTTTAGTGCCAAATGCTGGAATTGAGGGTCATTTACTAACTCTTCTGAGTTAACTTCTGTTAAGTCAACAGTAACTACAGCCCAATTATAGCCAAAATGTCCTCTAGGGTTAATTCGGGATGGGCTAAAGACATTCTTACGATAAACAACTCTGTCTTTTAAATGTGCTGATGGGTCTTCTAATAGGTTAGGTAAAAGTTTTTCAACATCGCCTACGTTAAGAACTAGTCTTAAAGTGTCGACTACGTAGAAGCCTCGCTCATTAAGGTCATTGCTTCCGCGAATAATTTGAGCAGTAATAGCAGGAAGACTAAACGGAGGAATCCAACGTCGACCTCCAACGTTACCTGTTCCTACATAACCTGAGTTTGAAACGTCGTAAAGAGGGTCTCTTACAGTGGCAACGTTTTCTTCATACCAATCGTTGTTCCAACGGAACCAATCAACTTCAACACCAACAGGGTGTTGTAAATCTTCTTTGATGCTTTCATACATCCGCTTTTGTTCATACTCAAGGTCAAAGCGACCCTGTAATCTACTTCCCCGCATGAACTCTCCTAAGCAGAATAGAACTCTAAATTACGTTTTAGACGTTCATCATTAGGTTCTATGTTAAGTGCTTCTTGTCCAAATGTCAGGGCATCCTCTTTAAAACCTAAGTGATAAGAAGAAATTGCTGCCATATCGTATGGTGTGTAACCCCATGCTTTAGGGTCTGTTAAGTATTCAAGTGGTCGTTGTTTGATGTCTAGTGCTCTCTTTGCCATTCGAAGGCAAGCATGCCAATCACTGATGCTGTAGTAATACTCAGATAGTTCAACTAAGGCTTCTCTAGATTCAGGGTATTCCTCTTGTGCTTTCATTAGCCATTCTTCTTTTTCAGCACCTTCAGAACAACGAGCAATGTAACGCATTGATGCAGCACGTTCTGGTTTCCAAACAGCATTTGGCAACGAAAGATGTCGTTGTAACTCTGCCTTTGCTTTGTCGCACATTCCATTGAAGTAATACTCTCTACCTAAGTAGTGAGCATTTCTATCATCGTTTGGACTTTCTGCTACAGCCATTTCTAACAAGGGGAAGTACTGACTTCTAGATTTAGTATTGTCTGGGTAGTGATGTATTTCTAGCCCAGTCCAGGATTGAGTCTCTTCTATCCCGTAATTTCGCATAACCTCATGCACAGGGTGTGTCCACCTGTATCCCTTACGTGAATGAATCTTATCTCCACTGTAAGTTAAACCTTCAGAACCATCTGCATTCCAAGACCATGTGTATTTATAACGGGGACGAGTAATTCCTTCAGGAACTTTCTCTAACTCTTCACGCCATCCCGCAACAAAAATTTCGTCCATATCTAATGCGATGCAATAGTCCATGTCTTTAGGGATTGCAGCAACTGCTGCATTTCGTGCATCATCAAATCTCCAAGGAACAATAGCAATTTGAACAACGTTAATTCCCAATGCTTTGGCTTTTTTAATTGTCTTATCTGTTGAACCAGTATCTGCAATGAGAAGGAAGTCTGCTTCTTTAGCAGCCTCATACCAACGCTCTACAAACTGTTCCTCATTTAACGCAATTGCATAAACAGCGATTTTTAGTTTTTTTGTAGCCATACCTGTAACCCTTTTTCTAGCACTGTGAATTCATGAGCAGGTACGCAAGAAAGAATTGCGTCAATTGCAGGTTTAGGGTCATAGAAAGGTTCTTTACCAAGAGACCACATGTAGTCATCAAAAGCCAAAATACCGTTAGGTTTTAAACAGAGCAGAGCGTTCATACTATCTTTGAGCACTGACATGGCCCTGTGGTCGCCGTCAATGTAAATGAAGTCAAAAGAAGATACGTTCCTGCTAAAGAACTCATCACTAGTCATTTTGCGTTTATAAAGACGTTCTTCATTTTGAAACCAAAGAGTTCTTAAGTCATAGGTCTCTTCTACGCTATGCCAGTTCATCTCTGCGTGGGCTGGCTCTTCTGAACCTTCCCAGGTGTCAACATCAGTTAAAGTTGAGTTAACATTTTTAAAGGCGTTAGCGAATAACCATTGAGTAGCATCACCTGTGTATGCACCTATTTGTAAACAGTTAAGGTTTTTTTCAGCAAGGGGCAAAAGAAACTTTTCAAAGTTTGCTTCTGCTCCACCTGCTTTAAACCAGTTTGGGTAGTCCGTCATTTATGCTCCGTTTTACTAGATTATCCGACTATATTTAAATCACCTTGCATGGTTGAGTGGTATTCACATACATAATACAGGGTATTTGGAGCACCAGCAGGTACGGTAAATGTAATACCTCCTACGTCCTCTCCATTATTTGTTACGCCAGTATTGTAGGCGTTGGCATTAGTAGTGGTTTTGGTTGTCTTAATCCAGAATGGATGACCTGATGCATTAAGTGTAAAGAAGTATGTTTGTCCTCTAACCAAGGTTAGGGTTGGGTTAGCAAAGCCAGCAATAGTGTAAGAACCAGAACCAGAGTTAGTTACTTGGTAGTTCTCAATAACAGAAAGACCTGTGGCTCCAGTTGGACCTGTCGCACCAGTAGGACCTGTAACTGTTGAGTTAGCACCTGTTGCTCCAGTTGGACCTGTCGGACCAGTTGAGTTAGCACCTGTTGGACCAGTGGCTCCTGTTGCTCCAGTTGGACCTGTTGTTCCAGTCGCACCAGTAGGACCTGTGGGACCACCAGAAGGACCTGTTGGACCTGTCGCACCAGTAGGACCTGTAACTGTTGAGTTAGCACCAGTGGCTCCTGTTGCTCCAGTTGGACCTGTCGCACCTGTCGCACCAGTTGGTCCAGTTGAACCTATGTTTCCAACTGCACCTTGAATACCTTGTTGACCTGTCGGACCAGTTACACCTGTAGCACCAGTTGCTCCTGTTGGACCAGTAGGACCACCAGAAGGACCAGTTGGACCTGTAGGACCAGTCACAGTTGAGTTAGCACCAGTTGCTCCTGTTGCACCAGTAGCACCAGTTGGACCCGTAGGACCAGTTGCTCCTGTTGCAGAAGCAGAACCTTCTTGTCCTGTTGGACCAGTAGCACCTGTAGGACCAGTAGGACCTGTGGCTCCAGTTGCAGAAGCAGAACCTGCTTGTCCTGTAGGACCTGTAGGACCAGTAGGACCAGTTGGACCTGTAGGTCCTGTCGGACCAGTTGGACCACCAGAAGGACCAGTGGCTCCAGTAGGACCCGTGGCTCCAGTAGCACCGTTTACCCCTGAACTACCAGCAGCACCTGTGGCTCCTGTTGGACCTGAAGTTATAGAGTCAATCCAAGCAGAACCGTTCCAAAATGAAACTGCGTTACTTGGTGACTTAATCCAAATGTCTCCAATAGAAGGAGTATCTGGAGCAGTAGTTTTATAAGAAACAAAGGTAGACGCTGTGGTGTCATAAACACCTGTAAGCATGAAAGAAAGATTTGGTGTGTCAGAGTTTACCCAAATGACATCGTTGTTGTTCATTGCAAATCTAAAGGTTTCAAAAGATTGGCCTTGAGCAATAGTTAAGTTTTTAACAATAGTTGCTGTAGTGCTTGTAGTAATAAGTCCACCACTTACAGCATGATAAATAGAGGCTTTACTATCTATAACGCCTTTATTAGCAATGATTACAGAGACAACATAAGAGCCATTAGCGGTATAAAGTGATGTGTCTGTGCTGGCAGCAGGGTTTGCTAGTGCAAGTCTTTTAACAGCCATTCTTAATCAACCCACCTTACTGTTTTCCAACCAGTAGTTGTCTTCACTTCTAGTGCTCCTTCAGAGTTATTTAAATCTGTGTTAAACCGAATATATCCGACTTCTGTAGTGTTATCACGTTGAGCAGTTGTGCCCTTGTCTACGTAAAGAGTATTTGCGTTACCGCGAATTGTTTTATTTCTAAACGTTTGGTAGGCATCTCCAGGACCCACATCTTCTGACTGCAGTAATCCGTAAACAGAGAATGAAGCCTCATCAATGTTGGTTTGGACATAAAGCACGTCGTTAGGATTTAGGGCAAAACGAAACGTCTCAAAAGATTGTCCTGAACCAACAATTAAGTTAGCACAGACATAAGCATATTCAGACGCAGTAGCAGCACCTTGTGGAGCAACCCAAACGTTTGCCTTCATTACGGGTGAAGAAGACGTAGTTTTATTAGCAATAATCACAGAAACAAGGTGGGCGTTAGCCACCGTTGCAGCAATAGTCGCCACGTTTGCAGAAGGGTTAACAACCCCCAGTCTGATAATTGCCATTTGTGCTCCTTTTTAGGCTTGTGCTTCTCGCCAAGATAATTTAGCAGAAGTTAGAGTGGTGCTACCTGTTAGACGAGCCACAGCAATCGTTAGAATGTCTGGACCATCTGGGTACACGGAGTCTCCTCCTAGAATAGAGTTTGAAAGTTCGAACAACTCACTAATATTAACTGTAGTTGAGTTCTCACCACCAGCAGAACCACCTGATGCACGGAAGTTATAAACCTGAACTCCGCCAGAGATAGTGTCATTTGATGTGTGCTGAATTGTCTGAGTTAGAGAAGGCTGTGGCACTCCTTGGAAGTTCAAGTTGTTCAAACGTCCATTGAGAAGCAACTTAACGTCCACCAACTGAGTTGTTTGAATACCAATTTCACTCATAGTCAACTGCATGCGGTTGATAACGTCACGGTCACCCAACTTACCTGTCAAACCTTCAGATACTGAAGGAGAGAGGCGAATTGATAGAAGTGGCTGGTAGTTAATACCAGAGGTGTTATTTGCAGCACCTAGTGGGTAGATAAAGAATGTGTACTGAGTGTTACCTGCAGTAGTAAGGTCAAGAGTATTTGCACCAAGAACAATATTTGGTGCAGTACCTGTAGATGCAGTCGCATCTGCCTGAGTATTATGGAAGGTAATGTTGTCAGCATCTTGACGGCAAACATAGTAGGTCCGTTGATTCTGCATATTAGTAAATGGATGTCCTGCAGTACTTGTAGTTCCTGGGTTCTGACTTACTACACCAGCAAGACCTGCTGAGGTAAAGCCCTGGAATGTCACAGCATCTCCGCTAGTGAAACCGTGTGTTGGGATGTTAACGCGGTTATTCGCTACGTTGATAGCCTTTGAACCAAATGACTTGGCTGTAGTACCAAGAATCTGCAGTGTCTGGCTAGTTCCTGTAAAGAGGTATGCCTTGTCATCATCAAAGCGACCATCCATGATAACCGAAGTACCCCAGTGGAATAGGTAAGGGATATACGTTGGGTTAGATAGTGTGGTTACTTCATAACGTGCAGGCAAGTTACCTGAACGTAGGTATGACTCATACAGCACGTTGTTGTGCTTAAATTCGTGAACATACTTGACTATTCCAGATGCATCCTTGAATCCAAAACGAATCTTTCCTGCACCGTACCAAGAGTAGTCAATGTAAGCCATTTGAATCTTGGATAGGTCAAGAACATATCCTGTTGGACCAGTTCCATCGCAGACATCAATATTCCATTGGTCTTGTGCGACTCTTGTATCGATAGTCTTAGTAATAATAATACCTGCTTTTGAAGGCTGGAATGAGTGCAGAGTTCCTGCACCAGTATCAGAAAGTGCTACCGTTGAAACAGAGTTTGGTGTACCCATTAACTTAAAGGTGTTGTTATCTACAACCTTAACGTAGTAAGTACGTCCGTTAATCATTCCACCAATTGGCGTTCCATCAATAGAGTCGTAGTTAACGGCAAGGTTTTCAACAAAGCCGTGACCTAGGATAGTGAAGGTGTCAGCAGTAGCGTTAACAACTGTTTGAGGGTTAAACTCTTTGATAGGTCCTGATGAACCCTTGTACTCAGGCTTAATCGTGATTTGAGTATCACTTGCAACGTTAGCAACCTTATAGGTTTGACCACGCATAACAATGAAGTCACCTGCTGCTAGTTGAGAAGTAAAGGCTGTTCCAGTTCCGAATACTAGTTCAGAACCTTGTTGTGCTGCAGCAACTCCAGCAATCTGTTGGGTAGAAGAACGACGAACTGCGTAAATCTTCTGACCGTCAAACTCAAAGAACATACCGTTCTGGAAGTCGAACATACCTGAGCGAACAGCACCGTTTTGCCATGCGTTTACGTATAGGTGTGCAAAGCCGTAAGACTTTTCTTGACCCGCAGGAATTGCTGCAGGAGATATGTAAGTAAAGTTGTAAGGGTCTAATACGGAGATTTGGAACAGACCGTTGTAGACAGTGCTTGTTGTGCCATCTGGCTTTAAAGCATCCTTAATTGCAACTGTAAGACCATTTAACAAGCCGTGTGGACGACGAGTCTTACCTTGAATAGTTGTCGCACTAATCTTAGTAAGTGTTTCAAGGTCAATCGATGGCTTAAAGTTAATAGCAAACGATACCTGAATACCCTTACCTGACTGGTAACGGAAGTACTTACGAGTCTGACGAACAATCTGAGAGAAGGATGTTCCCACACCTGTGGACATTTCCACACCACCATCGAATGGTCTGTGTAGAGAATAACCTTCAGGACGAACATAGATAAATGTTGGGTAAGCGTAAGAAACGCCTGTGTAAGCCTCGCTATAAGGTCTGTCAATTGTAATCTGAGTGTCAGAACCAATAGCAGTAATTGTTCTAATAATCGGAGTTCTTGGAACTACGTTAATTAGGTTGTGATTAGAACCAGTTCCTTGGTTTGTAAAGTCGACCTGGTTTGTGTTGTTGTTTGCATCAGTTAGTGTGTTATGTAGAGTAATGCTTGAGGCATCAATACGACGAACATAGTAGTTATATGTTGTAACAAGACCAGTTGGTGCAACACCACCTGCGCCTGCAGTGTAGGTAACAACGTCACCAGTTAAGTAACCATGGGAAGTAATTGTAATAACGTTAGTTGCTGCGTTAAATGCAGCACTTGCAAAGGTGTTGGACTTGTTTGTATTGGCTGGGAATACGCGGAACTTATCGCCTACCTTTAGAATTTTAGCAAAGGCTGTTCCAGAACCTGCTACCAATACGGAGCCTGATTCAGTAGTAACTGTACCTGCACCGACAATCTGTCCGTTAATCTGGGCAGATGTAAAGTGGTGACCGTTACCAGAACCAAAGTCAGTAATAGAAATTGGAGTACCTGAAATGGCGTTATCTGCAGAAGAAGCGACCTTGATGTAATCCTTGTTTACGTTAATTACATAATAGTCAGTTCCTGAAGTAAGGCCACCAATTGATGAACCTCCACCTGAACTATAGGCAACTTTGGTTCCAGTAATGAAACCGTGACCTAAAACTTTAAATACGTTCTGTTGTGTATCTACAGTAGAACGAGGAACAAACTCTTTAACGATAAGTGGTACAAGACCATTTGCTTTAACAGTAAAGGTTGTTGTAGATGGAAGTGCATCTACTGTGTAGATACCATCTGGTGTACGGATGAGTGAGTAAAGTCTGTGCTTTCCAACTCCAACACCTGTTAGGTTAATGGCTGAACCATTAACAGCATTGTCATAAGTTGTTGCCAACTTAATTTCATCACCGTTAGGAGCAATAATGTAGTAAGGAGAACCAGAGACAAGTCCTGTTAGAGGTGCTTGTCCTGCTGTATCGTAAGATACAAGTTCACCTGTAGTAAATCCGTGGTTTGGAATTGTGATTGTCTCAGTAGTCAAATCAACTGAGTTAACAGTCAGGGTGTGAGTTCCTGTACCTAGACCTGTTAGGTTAACAATCGCTGCTCCTGTTTTAACAGTAGACAACTTGATAATGTTGGCATCTACTCTAAATACGAAGTATGAAGAACCATTTGTAAGTCCGCCAATTACCGTTCCTGCACCACTTGAGTAAACAACTCTTTGACCAGTTGACAGGTCGTGCTGTGGAATGTAAAGGCTGTCTTCTTCAACGTTAACTGTAACGAAGATAAATGAATGTCCAGTTCCAGTACCAGCAGATGTTAAATCTAAATCTGGGCCATTTAAAGACTGGCTTAGGATAATGCGGTTTGCATCTACTACTGTCTTTACGTAGTAAGTAGCACCATCAACAAGAGGAGCAATTACAGTTCCACCGTTGACTGCATACTTAACAGGCTGATTAGCCAAGAAACCGTGGTTGTTAATAGTAATCGTATTGGTTGCAATATTGACGATAATTTTGTCAAAACGCTCAATACTTGCAGCACCAGGGCTTGTCACATCAACATCAGTAAATGATGGAGACGGAGTTGTACTTAGTTTATAAGAATAGTTGTCAACCTTATTGACATAGTAGGTTGCTGTATTTGCAGTGATGCCACCAGGAGAAGTTCCATTGGTAACAAACTTAACTGCTTCACCGTTACTCAAACCATGCAAAGATGGAGAGTAAAAAGTATTACTTGTTAAATCTACCTGTAGTGGAACTAAAGCGTGATACTTGCTTCCCCCAGCAGTTAAAGTAATTGCGTTTGTTCCGTCATTTGCATCAACTGCAGTTGGGTGCAAAGTAACTGTTGCAGCAGCAGCAGCAACGAGAGTTACTGTTACTTGACCATCAGCATCAGTAGTCCACGCATTGAGGTTTGTAATTGTTTCTGTTCCCCAAGATGTTGAGCCGTTGAAAGAACCAGTTGAGGTTGCAACGTTTGTTGCTGAAGTTACGATGAATGAACCACCGCCACCACCTGCAACTCGTGCAGCATTAGAGCGAGCACCAGCACCACCAGAGTAGCCACCAGCACCACCAGATTGACCAGTTGTATCTCCGTCAGAAGATGCACCGCCACCAAATCCGCCAAATCCACCAACTGTTCCGCCAAGAGAAGCAACTGTTAAACCTGTAGCAAAAGAGCCACCGCCTCTAATTCCTGTAGTTGCGTTAGAACCATCTGTAGAGAAACCGCCACCGCCACCAGAGTTACCTCCAGTTGCAACTGAGCCGTTACCATTTGAGCCACCGTCACCACCAGCAGAAGAAGAACCGCCAGCAGTTGTAAGGGAACCATCTCGACCGTTAGTAGTATCCGCATCTGCAGAACCACCTCCCGCCACAAAAAGAGGAACGTTTCCTGATTTACGAACAACCCAAGTACCGCCACCTGAACCGCCATAAATTGAACCAGAACGAGCAGCAGTTCCGCGTTGTCCAACTACAATAGTAATAACTTCACCCTTTTGCAGGAATACTCTTCCTTGCACAATCGCACCACGACCAGCAGCACCAGAACCAGAACCGTTAAGTCCTGAAGCACCGCGAACGTTAAATGTGTATGTACCAGAGGTTGGAACTGTCCAGTCTTGATAGCCTTGGAAGTCACCTGCTTGTAGGTAATCTGTTCTCCAAGTAGCACCACTGTAACTAGAGTGTGCCTTAATAGTAGAGATTGCTGGTCCTACGTTTCCAGTAGTTCCAGCAGTTGTAAATGTAAAGGATGAGAATGAGTAGAGAGCATTTGCTGTACCAAAACCTGTGTTTGAGGTTTTAATAAAGTAAACGCTATTTTTTGTAAGACCGCCAATTGCAGTGCCATCTGTTACATAGCGGACTGCTTGGTTATCTGAAAGAGTTGCTTCAATAGAAAGTTTATTTTGGTATACGTAAGGAGCGTTAAAAAACGCAGTTCCCGCAGTAGGAGTTGTTAGGGTTACATCAGTACCACCAGCAGTTGTGCTAAAGAATACTTGAGCAGTTCCAACACGCTTAATGTAGTAAAGAGAACTATCACTAAGACCATTGATTGTTCCTAGACCAGTGTTGTAAATAAAGGCAGAACCATCACGTAGTGCTGCAGGGACAGTAGGTTGACCAGTGCCATCTGTTGGGTAGTAGAGGTAGTAGTCAGCAGTATTGATATTTGTGGGTGTAAAGGTATGAGTTCCCGTTAAACCTGCTGCGGTAATATTAATTGGCATATTTACTCACTCCTTAACTTGTTGTTGTCATGTCGGTAGTATTGGTTTGTGGATAAGCACGGTTTGGTCCCCAAATAATGCGAACTGCACCGCCTCCACCATTTCCGCCACCATAGTAAGCAGAACCAGAACCACCCGCTCCACCACCATAAATACCGCCGTTAATATCGCCACGACCGTAGTAGTGGTAAGGCTCACCGAATCCACCTTGTGTTCCACCTGAACCACCGCGACCACCGTGACCGTAAGAGACAGACTCACCGTCGTTAAACTGTCCGTTAATACCTACACCGCCACCAGCAGGTGTTCCCCAGTATGAGGAGTGCATAGCACCCGCTCCACCGCCACCACCGTAACCTTTACCACCGTTGTAATCTCCACCATGACCTTGGTAACCACCAGCACCGCCACCAGCATAAGGCCAGTTCCAGTTAGTGTATCCACCACGACCGCCACCACCAGATGAACCACCTGAGAATGTGTATCCACCAGAGGCACCACCAGCAGAGTTAGGTCCACCTTGTCCTGAACCATAACCAATAATGTGGTTAGTTGCGCTTGAGTTGCGTCGTAATACTGAGTTATTACCTGGGCGAGAACCTTCGTAAGACCAAGTGCTTCCGCCACCGCCAACTTCAACGGTAAATGTTTCTCCTGGAGTTACAGGAAGGCCTGCAATCCAAGCAGTTCCTCCACCGCCACCAGCACCGTATGACCAAATGTAAGAACCACCGCCACCGCCACCAACAGCCATTGCTGAAATTGTTGATACGCGAGCAGGAACTGTAAATGTAAATGAGCCAGGAGATGTAAATGCTGACTGTCCTTGTGGAGGTGGAGCAGTAAAGTTAATCTGAACGACCTGGAATGCTTGACCACCAGAAGTATCTGTTGCTGTAATTGTGTGTTGTGCAGCATAAGCACCAGTAGGAGTTCCGCTAATTAAACCTGTAGAGGTGCTCATTGATAAACCTGAAGGCAATGCTGGAGAGATGGAGTAAGAAACTGTTCCAACAAATCCTTGAGCAGTTATAGACTGTTGAGAACCAGCAACAATATTGTTAGTTACCGCTTCTCCCGTAATTGAGGCTGTAAGAGGAAGAACAGATGCCAACAAGTGGTTCATCTTAAAGTTATGGTCATCATACTTATTTGTAACGAAGTAAAAGTCTTTTGCTTCAGAGCCAGGGGTAGTAAAACGACCGTTTGATGGGTAGGCGTACTTAATCATCTGCTTATCAACAAAGCCATTGCTCTTTACGTGAACAATGTCAAGGTCTGCAGAAACACCAATTTGTCTAAACTTTTGAGTTCCAGTTCCACCTGACATAGAGGTGATAGGAGTTCCTGCTGAACCTGGTAAGTTCTTTAGAGTAAAGAAGTACTGTCCTGGGGTATTGTTAAAGAAGAATGTGTCAATAAAGTAAGTGTTATTTGCAGTCAATCCTGTAGCAGCATTTCCTGTAGTGGTGTACTGAACCATAGTTCCGTTATACCAGTCAAGGTCTGAGATACCTGAGTCAGAGAGCATGCTGACTAGAGAACCGCTAAAGGCAGAAATGGTTCCGCCACCACCAGCAGTATTTGCACCGTCAAAAGTCTTTGGAGTTCCAAGTTGAACTGTGATAGGTGCTTCTAATCCCTGGTTATTTCCAGCAAAGGTCTTTGCAAGATTTGCTAGTTGGAAAGTTCCTGTCATTGAACTAACAATGTCAATAGTGGTTCCGTTTGGAATCTCACTTACAGAGAATGTTGCTGTAGAAGCACTGAGAGTTCCAGTTGATTTTACAAAAACAATTCCACGCGGATTAGTAAAGAAGTAGCCTGAACCCGCAACTACGTTGTAGTAAAGAGGAGTTCCAATAATAGCGTTTACAAATGTTTCGCCAGTCTGGTGTGAGACGGTAATTGTGTCTGCTGATGTATCAACAGAGAGAATACTGCTTGTAATATTTCCAGTACTTGCCTTGTTATCGACATTAATAGGAAGGTAATTTAAAGTGTTTGAACCATCAAATGTTTGTGCAGTAGATGAGTTAGAAGCATCGAAAGACTTACCAGTTGTATTTGAAGAGTCGAACTCTTGAGAAATAGATGAGTTTAGGTTAAGGAAATAGAACGGAGTATTTAAACCAAAACCGTGTGGGCTATCTGTTTTAACTGTAAGAGTTGAGATAGTTCCTGCATCTGTTTTAATACCTTCAGAGTCTGAAATTCTAATTTGAGAACCCTGGAAAAATTCACCTGTAATAACAGATGTGTACAAATCTTCGATAGAAGCAGTTTGTGCTTGGTTTTGCTTACATAGATAAGTAAAAGATGATGGTGTTGGAACTGAGTTAATAATAAAAGAACCGTTGGCTGTAAGAGACTTTGTTCCAGCAACGTTAATAGGAATACCAACTGCAAGTCCATGAGCAAGAGAGGTAATAACTTTAATTTCTCGAGATTGCTCTGTAGATAAAATTGATGCGATATTAGGGATAGTTGTATCACCGCTCTTTGAGAAGAACGATGGAGTGTTGTTAATAAGTTCAACAGTTTCCCACTTAGTAGGCTGTAGACCATATTCAAAGTCAGTATCAATCAGTGTTTCAGGTTGTGAAACACGGAGTTTAGTTACTGGGTCAATAAACTGTGATGGGAAAGTTATCTCTCCACCTGTGCCAGAAGAACTTGTACTTCCTCCACTACTACCACCAAGAAAACCAGGCATTAGTTACGACCATCCTTCTCTATAATCATCTTGCATACTTTACTAATTAATTTTGCATTTAACTGTGTAAACATCATGCTCCTAGCCACCACATAGTAGATAGTGCTAATGAACCAGCCTGTCCTTGTGGACCTGTTGGACCAGAGTTTCCTGAAGCAACTTCTGTCCACGTACCGTTAAAGAATACGTAAGTTTTTGCGTTTTGAGTGTTAAACCAAGCATCACCTGGCTCTGCTTCTGCAATAGGAGGAGCACTCGCTGAAGCGGTGAACTGACCAACAGGACCAGTTGGACCAGTTGGACCTGTAGGACCTGTAGGACCAACAACTGTTGATGCTGCACCAGTAGGACCAGTTACACCCTGTGGACCAGTTGGACCAGTAGGGCCACGCTTATCGTAGATAGCAATTACACCGACTTGGGTTGCATCTTGAACGCTTCGGTAAATTAAGTTTGCGGGAGCATCAAGAGGAACTGTGTAGGTAATAATATTAGGAGTACTACCTGCATAGGCTCCTGTAGAAATGACGTTTCCAACCATTCCAGGAATTGGGTTTGCAGTATCTGTTAAGTTAAAACGAATTACAAAAGAATCTGTGATTGGAACAGAACTTAAATCAAAGTAGTAGGTTTCTCCACGAACAACATCAAGTGTTGGTGTATCTCCTGTAATACCTTCAACTAAGAATTGTGTTCCCGCACCATTATTTGTAATCTTAAAGGTTGTTCCGTTACGTGCACCTGTTGGGCCTTGTGAACCTGTTGGTCCAGTAGCACCAGTCGGTCCAGTAGCACCTGTAGGTCCTGTAACTGTGCTTGCAGCACCAGTAGAACCTGTAGCACCAGTAGGTCCTGTAGCACCAGTTGGACCACGGAATGGTCCACCATCTGTCCACACTGAACCTGACCAAATATAAATGTTTCCAGAAGCGGTTACTAAGTAAGCATCACCAGTGGTGTTTCCACTTGCAGGAAGGTCATTAACAGTGGCAACAGTTCCCTTAAGGTTAATAGATGTACCAGCAGCACCTGTAGCACCTGTTGGTCCAGTTGCACCAGTTGCACCAGTAGGGCCTGTAACAGTTGAGTTAGCACCTGTTGCTCCAGTTGGACCTGTTGCACCAGTAGGGCCTGTAACGGTAGAGGCAGCACCAGATGCACCAGTAGCACCAGTAGGGCCTGTTGAACCTGTAGCACCAGTTGGTCCAGTTACAGTTGAGGCTGCACCAGTTGGTCCTGTAGGGCCAGTAGGTCCTTGTGAACCTGTTGGACCAGTTACATTTGAAGCAGCACCAGTATCACCAGTTGGACCAGTTAAACCTCTAGGTCCTGTAGGTCCTTGAATGTTTCCAACGTTATTCCATGTACCAAAGTTTGGTGGAGTTGAGTTTGGGGTCCAAACATATAAATCACCACTTGCGATTAAATAAGCATCGCCAAAATTTCCTGTAGGACGAGCAGCAAGTAATGTTGCTTGGTCTGCATACTCACCCTTAATTGTTACAGCAGTTCCTTGTGCACCAGTTGGACCAGTAGGTCCTGTAGGTCCTGTGTTACCTGTAGGACCAGTAACAGTTGAAGCAGCACCCGTTGGTCCTGTGTTACCAGTTGCACCAGTTGGTCCAGTAAAACCAAGTGCACCTTGTGCACCAGTCGGACCTGTTGGACCAGTTACTTGTGAATCTGCACCAGTCGGACCTGTTGGACCAGTTACACCAATTACACCTTGTGGTCCTGTAGGACCTGTTGCACCAGTATTACCCGCAACACCAGATGCACCAGTTGGTCCAGTTACACCTTGAACGCCTTGAATACCTTGAATACCTTGTTGACCAGTTGGTCCTGTTGCACCCATTGCACCAGTCGCACCAGTAGAACCCATTGCACCAGTTGGTCCTGTTGCTCCTGCTGAACCTGTTGGTCCAGTTACACGAGAGTCAGCACCAGTTGGTCCAGTAGGACCTGATGCACCAGTAAATCCAGTTAAACCTTGTGGTCCAACTGAACCAGTAGGACCTTGTGGTCCTGTTGCACCAGTCGCACCAGTTGCACCAGTAGAACCTGTTGCACCAGTTGCAGAAGCAGAACCTGCAGGACCTTGTGGACCTGTTGGACCTGTTGGTCCTTGATAACCACGTGCTCCTCGAGTTGTAGGAACGCCAGGTAAAAGTGCAGGGTCAATCTCTGGGTAGAGAGGGCTATTTGGGTCAATAGGCATTACGTTGTCACCTCACGCACTGTAAATAGTTTGCCTGCCTTATACGTTGTTCTTTGTCCATCGTTATAAACAAATTCGATGTCCCAGTACATACGCTGTGCAAGTCTCCTGGTCTGTTCTTTGGTTAAACTAATATTGATTGTATGGCTTGTATTATCCGTGCCAGATGTAGTAACTGTCACCGTAAAAGGCATGTGACTTTGTGGAGCACCCGCTTTCCAGCGAATATTGGCTACGGCTCCCTTTTCAGTGAGGTTTCCGACGTACGGAATAGAGTACGTAAACGCCACATCTTGATAGGCAGTAAGTTCCACAGAGTCATAAGGTCGCTCTGAGGGCTGGTCGCCATAGGTAGGTCGGGCAAGTTCGATTCTTTCTGGGTAAGAGTAATCATCCACCTCCTGTGGTCGATAAACTGGAACGTAGTGGTTTGTGGTTTTAGAAATTCTGCGGAATGTGAATACTTCAATTCTATAAAGACCAATTCCTAGCAATATACACAGTTCACGATATTGGTCTTTGCGTGCTTGAATCATATCCATTAATTGACGGTAACGCTCAGAACGTGGAATTGTCACACCGTCTGGAGCGAATACGTTAATATCAAAAGAAGCATCTGTTGCTAAAGTATAAAGAGCAAGTGTGCTTGCAAGAAGAGATACTGGATACACCTCTACTGGAGGAAGATTTTCAAGTGTCTGTATTCTTCCTAGCGAGTCTGTTCTATTATTTGAATGCTGCAGTACAGCATTTTCTACAAAGCGATTAATTTCTGCTGGTGTGAAATATCTAAAGTAATTGCCAGCAACTGTGATTTCAGTTCCATCTGGTGGAATTACATCTGTTACCAATACTCCGCTTGCCTCTTCTACAGAGACATCGTTGGAAACGTTGAAGTCATCAAATCTTACGTACAGGCTTGCTGCATCTACTGGAGAGTAGTGAAGACCAAATCTATTTGTTGTACCATCTGCAATAAACTGCATAACAAAAGACTTAGAGGAGTCTCCTATTTCGGACCTAACCATTTCGGCTAAGTTAGACGCTGTTGCCACGTATCCTCCGTGCTTAAACTCTAGATGCTAATGATTCCTTATTAAGCAAATTTAATCAGCATTAAAAAGGTTACTCCTCTAGGAGGAGGGCAGAAACTAGAGGAGTAACCAGAGGATTGACGATAACTAAACGGTTGGTTTAGTTTGGTCGCCAAATATAACCTAGACCTTCGAGATAGTTAGCCAGTTCTGAAGGAACTGAATATTTAACTCCTGCTTTAAAGTTGTATGTATTTCCTACACCCCAGGTCATTTCTTCAATGTCTGTGATGGTTCGGATAACAACTTTGTCATTTGCAAGTGTTACGCCAACTTCTACGATTTCGTCTAGAACAATTGGTTTCTCTGGGTTCTTTGGGTCAAAGACCGCAGTTTCCAGAAGTTCAGCCTCAACCTTGTTCGCTGTAGAAATTTCTTCCTTACGCTTACGAAGTGCTTCTGCATTTTCTTTTGTTGCTTGTTCCTGTGCACGCCCTGTTGCGTCCAGAGGACTAGTTGCTTTGTTTGCCACGATGTATTTCTCCTTGTGTTAGTTTTGTAATTTTTTGTGGAGGAAGAGTCCCAAAGAAGGAGTATGGGACTCTTCCAACCAAACGCTTATTTAATTAAGCAGTGAAGACCTTGCAAATTGCCTGGTCTGTGATTACGCCAAGACCCCAAATTGCATACCAAGCAAGAGCGTGCTCACGACCGAAGTCAAGAACGCCACCATCGCGAAGTTCAACTGGAAGGGAAATTGCGTGACCGAATGCGTTGTCACCAATCATGATTGACTCGTAGACAGTTACTCCTGCAGCCACAGTTCCGCCAGATGAACCAGCAGGGTTTGGTGAAGTTGAACCTGTTGGGTTTCCACCTGAACCTGGGTTTGTATTGGCCTTTACTGGAACTTCAGTCTGGTCAGCAGGTGCACCAACATTTGCAGTCTCATTAACAACTGCTGCTGCTGCGTATGACTTAACCTGAGTTGTTTCGATGAATACTACGTCGTATAGACGACCGATTTCACCTAGCATGAAGTTTCCTGGAGCAGCGTACTTTGTAACTTCGATGAACTCTGGGTTCGAACGAATGTCACGTGACTGCTTTGGATTGATGAACATTACGTATGTCTCACCTAAGCGAGGAATGTTCTTTGAAGCAAGGGTAAGTGCAGCATCCTTGACAGAACCAGTAGTCAACTTGTGGTTGGCTGTGATGGTTGAGATTGATGTTGCCTTTGAGCCTTCGTCGTAGAATGACTGTGACCCTGCTGATACGCCTGTACGGTCGTAACCAAATACTGCAGATGTTGCAGCACCTAATGTGTTACGTGCCTGTACATCTAGGTACTGTGCCATGTGGCGACCTAGAAGACGTGAAGATGATGCCATAACGTCATCGAATGATGCGTTAAGAAGTAGTTCAGAAACTGCTACTGCGTAGCCGTGTTCTGCAACTGTGATTGCAATTTGTTCTGCTGTAAGAGCGTTTGTTGTTAGACGTACACCTTCTGTAAGTGGTGATGGGTCTACAGCAAAGTTCTTGTAACGTAGGAAGTTCACACGAAGACCAGGTGCTACACCTAGTTCAGTCTTCTTAACTGCAAACTGCTCGAAACGCAGAATTGGCATTGCTTGAAATAGAATTTCTTTAGACCAGATGGTCTGAATTGCTGTGGATAGGCTGGAGTTTGAACCACTATAAGCGGTAGGTGCTCCTGCTAATTCACTGGTGCCTGTAATCGCTGATGCCATGTTGGTATCAGTCCTTTCTAGTTAGTTGGATAATTTAGTTTGTTTGGTTTTACCCGAACAGTCCCTTACCACGATTACCTGCTGCTTCGCCAAGTAGTTTGGCTCGTTGCTTCGCGTAATCCGCCAATGACATTTCCCGAATACTTTCGGGAGAGTACGAACGTTGTTCCGAATCATTATCGAGAGGTCCTGATGCAGGAGACGTAATACGTGTTCCTGCCATTTCTCTGCGAGTAGACTGTAAAGCCTGCTGTGCAGAGTCGAGAATACGAGCAGATTTATCTTTCAATGACGCGATGCTCTGCTCGATTTCATCACGGTTGTTACCCTCAATCAAATCAATGAGTTCAGGAATTACGTTTTCACGCTCCTGCTCAATTCTTTGTTGACGATACTGCATTACTTCTTGAAAATGTTTTTCTTGCTCAAGTAGAGCAAAGGCACGTTCTCTTTCGAGACGCTCTGCTTCTAACTGAGTCTGAAATTCTTTTTCCTTTTTTTCTAGAAGTTGACGGATGTCCATGTCTGCTTCTAGTTTCTTTTCCTCAAGTTCAGCCTGCTGTTGACGAGCAATTTCTTCTTGCTCTGCCTTCTCATCGCGCTCCTTCTTCAAGGTAGCAAGTTCTTCTTTTAGTTTTTCCATTTGCGGATACAACTTTTCTTTCTCTTGTGCACGAGCACGAGATAAGTCTTCGGCTGAAAAGCCAAAGTCAGTTGCTTCCTTAGAAGCCTTACTTTCCACGATAGGAGTAGCAGTCTCTTGCACTACTGACTCAATCTGTACTTCTTGTACTTCAGTGTTTTCCATAGTAATTGCGTATCCGTTTCCTTGGTTATTGTCCGAATGCGGTTTTATCCGCGTGTCCCACATTTCTTACCTGATAATTGCACAACATTTAGAGGTGTTTGTCAGGCTAAATCAGATTTTTCATCTGAAATTTATTGGCTTCTATCTACTGCTCTTCTCTGCGGAATTTTCGTTCCATAGGACTCGGTTAGCAGTTTGTTCCGAATATCCATCTCCATACCAGCCTCTGTCATAGCCATTTCTTGGGCAGCAGGGTCGGCAGCGTTTTCTGGGGTTGGAGCACCTGAGAGGTTATCTCCCATAATGTCGCCATCACCTAGTTGAGTAGGTTGCAGTGGAACTGCTCCATCTCCTCCAGGACCTGGCATCATTCCAGTCATATCTTGAATTTCTTTTTGAATCTGCACCTTTAACAAGGTTAGAGCACCATCTGAGAGTGCTTCCGCTTTAAGTTCTTCACGAATCTCTTGTAGTTTCTCTTCTGGGAACTCTTCTCCCAAAGTGCGTAGAGCACCTTCTTTAGACTCAAGACCCATGCCAAGTTTAGTTTGTACTTCGTTAAGGATAATTAACTTATCTAGTGGAAGAGGAGGTGGGAACTGAACGCTGTTTTGATAGGTAAGAGAGTCGTTAGGGTCAAGTTTAACCATTTGACCTTCTTTGATTGGACCGTCTTCATCTGGGTTGTACATCATTGTTTCTGGCTCTTTAACTGCCAAGTTCAAAATAATAAGTTCGTTAATCTTCTCAAGGCCGATTCCATACTGGGCAGTCTTTTGAGTCCAACGATTCATAAGAGGCTGATACTGAATTGAAAGTGCAACACCCGAAGTATTTGAAATTGGTTGAACTTGACCAAGTGCTGTCTCTGGAACGTTCATTAACTCGTGCATAGAACGCTTTAATAGTTCTAGATACTTTAGAGCACCATCAATGCCTGCTCCGCCACCTTCAAGGTTAAATACCTGTGCGTCTTTAGGAAGACCGCCCCAAACTTTCTTAGGACCCTTCTCAAGGTTAGAAGCCTTTGCACCAACAATAACTGTCACAGGTGCAGCGTGGTAATTGATAATGTCTGCAACATCTGTTGAAATTTCATTGTATGCACGATTAATGGAAATAATGTCATGGCAATCAGGAAGACCCCAAGGTGAGCCAGCAACAGGGATATTTGCAATATGTACAACTGGGATTGTTCCTAGAGGATTTGGACGAGAGTCAATAAGTTCATCGTTAATGTACTCTTCAATAAGGTCATCTGTAAGAATCTCAGTGTAAGTAAATACCTGTCTTGTTCCCTCTAAAGAAGTTCCCCAGAAACGATACTTCTGCTTAAACCTTAAAAGACGATTGCGGTCGTGGGGGTGAAACTCTGGGAATGAGAAAGATGAGTTAAGAGGAAGAACTCGAACCTTTCCTGGGTGTACTCGACCAACTGCATCAGTCCACGGTTCTTCATAGGCTACTTTTACAAAGCAATCTCCAGAGATTCCGCCTTGCTGTGCCATTTCTAAAAGAACTCTAGTTTTGTCGTTATCTACTTCCCATACTCGTTGCAAACGGTCTGGAACAATTGCTTCAGTTGCTTTAGGGCTGCGGAAACCAATTCCCTTGCCAAATGTAAATCTAGAAAGATAATCTGTAAATGCTCTGTAGTAGTTGACTGCAATTTGCATTTCGCCTTGTTCACGGCGGTAACCCCAGTGATGACCTAAATACATCGCCCAGTTTAAAGAGTAGCGATTTAAACGCGGACCATGAACTTCAAATTCTTCGTCTGCTAGTTCTACTAAACCTAGGGGAGAAATTGAGATAGTTAAATCAGAGGAGGCTGCTCTGTATGAGGGAGGGGAAAAGTCAACAAAACTCATCGTATGACCTTACTTAGTGTCACTCTTTTTTCCGCCCTTATCCTTTTTACGTTTCACGTCTTTTGCGTCTTTTTTAGTGCCACGTTCTTTTTGCAATTTTGCGAACTGTTTTTCATTAAGTTTTTTTGTTATTTCTATAGGACTATTTGTGTCGGTAAATCTACCACCACTTTGAGTGTATCTCTCTCGAACCCAGTGACTTGCTGCAGGATTTGGGTAGGTTGAATACTTGGCTCTTGCTTGAGCAATTATCATTTCCCAAAGTTTTGGATTAGCAGGTTTTTCAGCCACAATTATTTCCTTTACAACTTTGTTCCCCCTAGGACAATCCTAGGGGGTCAAAGACAAAAAACTCTTTTAGTCGTTTACTACGGTTGGGGAAGTACGTTGTGTACGTCCACCAGAGCGTGCAACAACCTCAGTCTTTTGTTCTGCATAGTCTGTGAAAGACCCGTGTGAGAACTCAGCAAGGAATGTTGGTGCTTCTGTCCATGCAGCAGAGCCAACATGGGCACGTGCCTGCATAGTTTCTGCAGCAGTCTTTTGCCAGACTGGAGCATTACGGTTTGGACGACCTGCAGCAGCAGCAAAACCTTGCTGCATTCCTAGTTCAAAATCATTTGGAACATCAGTATCAGTTGCGATACCTTCTTCAAAACGAAGAGGACCACGACGTGATGCGTTTCCTGCCTCTTTCATTTCGTAAACATTTGAACCCTTTTCAGGGAACTGTGGGTTTGGTGCTAGTGTCATTATGACTCCTTATAAGGTTAGTAAGACGGAATGGCCTATTCCAAAGATGATTTTCTCTGATTTTTTACGATAAGTAAGGGTTAACTCGCTTTTAATTTTTAGTAAAAAACGGACTGCTTGTTAAAACCACCTCTGGCATGACTAAATCCTTAGTCATAGCACAGGCAATAGAAAGGCTATCTACATAGTCATCATGGGCGTAAGACTCATCAGGGGCAGCCACAAGGAAGTTAGGTCCCTTGTATTGAACCTCAGCATCGACCATCTGTTGGTAAAACCTTTTCCACGTTCTTAATCGACGTGATTTTGCATGGGCAGGATAACCCAACATTTTTCTTTGAATTAATGCTTGAAGGTGTTTCCAACGTTGTGACTGCTCGGTAGCACTAGAGGTAATAGAAGCAACCTCTGCTCGTGGGAGTAAAAGTCTAAGACGCTGTGCAACAGCATCACCAACACCGTTAGCGTCAACGCCAACAGCAAGTACATCGTAGTTAGAAAGAAAGTTAACTATTTGGAAGTATTGCTCTTCCCAGTCATCTCCTTGTAATTCCATCCAGTTTAAAACGCGATGCTCAAAGTAACCGAATTCATCTGGTCTATCCCAGTCAACCCACACAACAGTAACAACTGTTGAGTCCATCTTACGTGCAGGGTCAATACCTACAACAACAGGAGTTTTATGCCAAACCTTTACTACCTCTTGAGATGTGTCACCTAATTCATCCATAACTCCTGAAGTTACAAACATACCTCGTTCAAGAAGCCACTTACAGTTGTAAGACATTTGGAACTCATCGGAGTCTTCACCAATACGTAGAGTCTCTTTCCTTATGAACTTTGAGTAGTTTTCGTTAAATTTTGCAACATCTTTCCAGTCCCATTGGAAATGGTTTTGTCTAGCACCTCGCGTTGTTTGACGACGCTTGTTTAGTTGGATTGCTCTATAAAAGTTATTTTTACTTGTTGTTGGTGTTCCTGTTTTAACCATGGTTCCTGCGTAGTAAGCAAGCATAGGAGAGATTGACTTAGATACAACAAAGTCATCTGCTTCTTGGCACTCATCAATAACAATCAAATGGAAAGACTTAGACTCAATTTTTGCACGTGGGTTGGCTGTCATCATTGTGATTGTTGAGCCAGACTTCTTTAGTTTAATCATTCGTGTTACTCCCCCAATACGTGCAGCAGAGTCGTCAATTTCAGGGTCACCAAGAATTTCTAATGCACGCTCTGATGTAAGTCGTGTAACGGTACGACCAAAGAGTGTTTCTGCCTGACCCTCTGTTGGTGCAAACAAACCAACCCAAAGACCATCTTTAAACTTACCTAGTAAATCTGGGTATAACTTTGCAAGACGTGGAAGAAGAATCATTAATGTTGCAACAGTGTTGGCAACTGTTTCTGATTTTCCTGATTGACGTGCAGCAAGGGCTGTAATTTCTTCACCGTCATTAATTAAAACCGATTCAATCATACGACGTGCCAACGGCATTTGATAAGGGTGTAGCGGGTAACCAACAAGAACTTCTTGGAACTCTATGATTTTATTTATTAACTTTTCAACAAATTGAATCGACAGTTCATCTAGTTCATTATCTTCAGGGGGTAGCGGAACTTCTTCATCTTCGGCTGCGTAAAGTTCGGGATTAATTTCCTCAAACTTTTCATCATTAAAATCAATAGACATTTAGTTCCTAAACAGAGAAGCCCACCGAAGTGGGCAACCCCGCGTCTGAGAGAGGGAGACGGTTAATTCTATCACTAAGTTACGACCTTCTCTTTAATTCTCTCATGATTTCCAAAAGTGCTTCTGCACCCATTTCTAACTCATCCAGCAATACTGGTTCATTAGATTTCTGCCAAGCAAAAGTATCTCGACCTATAGCAAATAAAGAAGCCTCAACCCATCCAATTAACTCTGGAGTAGGTAACTTAGAGATACGCTTCTGTATCTTTGTTTGGGGGTGGTCTCCACCCTTTTTCTTCTTCAAAATCATCATAAGTAAGGTCCCTTCTCGAAATTGCACTATTCAATGCTTCTTCTTCAGACTTTGTTCCTTGCCATTTTCCTAACACAAGAATACGACTTAAGGGTAGTCTAACCATAATTGGGGCTGCAAAACGGTATGGCTCTTCAATTTCTTGGGTCCAACCATGGACTACAAGTTTGTTACCCCAGTTAAGAGGCTGTTTAATAACTTGTATGAATCGTTCTGTTCCGATGTTGTGCGCCTTTGGCATTTATTACCGTTTCTTTTTATTACCCCGACTGGACTTTAGTGCTGTTGTTTTAGGCTTACTTGCTTTAGTTCTTGGTTTTTTGGTAACACCGTAACCAGTCTTAGAGGTAGGTACAAGGCTTTGGCGACCTTCAAAGTATATCTGATTAGTACGAACAATTCGATACAGGGTTTCTCTAGCGTAAGTAGGAAGAGTTCCCATGGCAGCATCGCCACGAGCATGGCTATCTAAATATTGGCGAATAAAACGCCCTTTAGAAATAGTGGCTTTAAAAGCACTCCAAGTTGATGGCTTAACATCGTAATAGTTATAGAACAACCCGTCTCTAAAGACAACAGTTAATGTTTCACGCTTTGGGTCATATCCTGCAGCAACTGTTCTAGGACGTTGGTAGTTAGTAGTTGATGTGGGTAATACTGTTAATGGTGCAGGAGCATCGTAGTTATCTAACGGCTCATCTGCGTAGTTTGAGTAACGAGTAGGGTCGTAAAACTCGCCTGACTCTTCTTCTTCATCGCCCTCAAAAATTTCAATAGCATCATAAAACTCAGAGCCTGGCGATACTGGGAGTGACTGAAACGGATTAATACGTCCCGTTTGTGGAGTCACCCCCAGCATCTTTGCCATGCCTTTTACTTCTCGTTCGCCAACTCCATAGAGTTCGCGGGTCGGGTCTAGGAGTGCCGATAGTTCATCAGAAGAGGTTCTAGCACGTAGAACATTCCTTTGCTTATCGTTACTGCCACCTGTTGAGGTAACCCGAGCCATTATTACTCCTTAATTAAGAGGCTGTTGCGTAAGGTGTAATTGTTACTGCTGCACCAACTGCAGTTGTTGCTGCACCTGCTGCGATTGATTGAGACTTGATTGTTCCAGCAACACCAGAAACAACACCAGCAAGACTTGTTAGAGCCTGAACTGTTGTGGCTGTTCCAGTTACTGTGAATACGTCTGCGCTTGTAACAGCAAGAACTGTCCAAGAACCGTTTACGCCATCGCCACCAGAGATGTCAGAAACTGTTACCTTGTTACCTGCAACAAAGCCGTGGCTTCCACAAGTAAGTGAGATAACTGCTGAACCTGCTGTACGGGCTGCTGCTGTAATAGTTTTACCGACGTTAGATGCTCCTGCTGCAGTTGTGACTGTAAGACCTGAGTCCTTCATAACGTCATCTGCATTTGCTGTTGTCATACCAATTACGTTAGGAACTTGTACATAGTCAGTTGAGCCTGCTACGTCAGAGCCTGCTGTGTTTGCTGTAAATTGTGGGTATCCGCCCCAACCTGATTCAAGGTTGATGTGGTCTCCAAGAGTTAAATCTAAGCGAGTTGTACGAGCATCGTTTGGTTGTGGAGGCATGTTGCCCCACACCGCATCAATTGCGATTTCTCCTGCGGTGTCTAATTGAGCACCTGCGTTATTTGTTGCCATTATTTATATTTCCTCACATGTGTGGTTATCAAGTTGGTCCCTATAAAGAACCTCGTCACAGTCGCGACATCTGAAAAGACGAACGGTATCGAGTGCTTCGTGTAAAGAGTCCGAATGTTCGTTACCGTATTCGACCTGGGGTTGACTTAAAACTTCAGGGGGAAAGGGTCCTAGAGGCCTACTTGAACTTGCAGGAACGGGGTGTCCCTGTATTGCAAATTTTCTTATAAGTTTCATTCTTCATCAGGCTCAACTGCTATTTTCTTTTTTGTGGCGGAGGGTGTTTCCGTTACAGGAGCCTCTTCTGCCTTGTATTGAGGAATGTCTGTTTTTAAAATATCGATTGCTTCTTGTTGAGCAACATCTAATGCATCAGAGGTAAACAAGTTACCTGCATCTCTTTGAGCATATAAAAAGGTAGGTAGGCATTGACGGCAGTACCAGTATTGAACAGACTTGTTAACCTGATAGAGGTAGAACCCTGGATTGCTACAGTTAACACAAACCACTTCTAACGTTTTCTTAGTTGCCATTTATTGCTCCTTAGTAATTAACAGTCCCACTTACGTAATGCTAGTGCCTTACGTGTTGGTTTTCCGTTTTTCTCCATTGGTCCTGGCATGCCACCCATACGTGCACAAAACGACTTACGACGTGATGCGTCTTTAGGAGAGCGTGCTGCTCTTTCTCGTGAAACAGGTGGCTTTAAATCTGAACCAGGGTTCTCACGTTCATAGGCTTTACGTCCCTTTTCATTGAGACCGCCTTTTGAATTCTTACCTTCTTTACGCTGCCACGCTGCTGTCTTTGCCATTACTACTTCTTTTTACCTGTTGCTCTTCGTGCAGCAGGTGGTGGGGACTTCTTTAAACTCACAGCGCGACCTGTCTTTGGGTCACGACCAACAGTGCTTGGACCACTTGGTGTAGAGGTTACTGGAGGTGGTGTTGTATCTGGAACAGTTGGCATAGCAACAGGTGCTGGTGTTTCACGAGGAGCATTAAACTTTCCACTCATGTCACCTATTTTAAACTCAGCAACTTTTCCGCTTTCACTTAACTGACCAATGCCAGCAAAGGCTGCTCCCATTTTTGCAATCTCATGTCCTTGGGTTAACTTTGTCATACCTTTTTCATGACGACGACCTGCTTTTTCAGAGGCTGCTTTTGCAGCAACTCCAGCATCTTGAAGTTCACGAGTTTGTGAATGCTTTACATCCATCTTCTCTAAGTCATAGCCGTGTTGTCTTTCGGCACGAACACTAGATAAAACATGTTGTGCAACTACTGCTTGTGCAGAACTTCTATCTTTGTTTTTATTGGCAAGCGCATTATTAACAGCACCACCAATGCGTTGAACAATGTCTGCTCCTGGTCCACCTGGGGGAGCACCGAACTGAATTTGATTTAGGGCCATGTGAGTATTTTTCCCTACTTAGGCTGTATTTGTGTGTTAAGCGTCTTTATTGCTTCAAGTAAAATAACTTGATTCTGTTGGCGGACGATTTCCGCCTCTTCCATCTTACGTTCTAAACGGTCCTGCCTGACCTCCATACGAAAAACCATGTCCTTTATAGACTTGCCTCCGTTGTGAGAGAGTTCCCCATCAAGTTTGTTAAGACGAGACATAACTCCTGGCACAGCATCTCTGCCTTCAGAAGCCTCCTCACCTTCCCAGTCCCTAATAAATTTGCCCCAATGAGCAGAAAACTTACTAAGTTTGTTTATAAAGAACCCTAGAATTGCCCCGCCTCCTAACGCGATTCCAACAAGAATTGAAATAGTTTCTATCTTCGACATTTCTAGGGTTCCTTTTTGTAGTTACTTCTTGTTAACTGACTTTACTGGTTTTGTAGCAAGTTTTTTTGAAACTTCTTTTGCTGCAACTTCTGCAAGACGACCAAATGCTGGGTCTTTCTTATTGGCCCAGCGAAGTGCTGTTGGGATTAATGAACCCCAGAGAGCATTTGCTACGAGTAGCCATTCAGATTGTCCAAAGTCCAAAGGTGTTGCTGCGTTGCTTGTTTGCATAACAATCATGACTGCTGCAATTACTTGACCAAGTAAATTGCGTAAGTACGATTCGAGTGCTGCTTTATTCATGTACATCTCCTAAATGTGTCAGATAGACACTATTGATATTTTAGTCGTCTTCTCGGTTTCTAATTGGGTAAGTGATTGCCCAAGCGAGAAGTGTTCCAACAATAGCGTAACCAACAATAGTTTTGGCACTTCCATCAAGGACTACCCAGGCAATAAACATGCCTAATAGCGTCCATAGTTGGTCAATCATGTCTTTAATTATTTTCAAGGTTTCCGTCTCCTAACACCTTTACTATCACCTGATGGACCTCCGCCACCAGAACTTCCTCCGCCACCAGTAGAACCACCAGTAGAACCAGCAGCACCTGCTGCAGCACTAACGGCGTTCATAGCAGCACCTGCTGCAACTACAGTGGCAACAACCATGTCAGTTGCTTCTTCACGCTCTTCTTCTGACATGTCAGCACCAATGCTGCCCAATGCAAGTAACACTTGACCTGGGTCTTCAAAGATTTCACCAAGTAATTCTGCGGGGTTTTCAAGTAGCACTAATGCTTCTGCAACTTCTGCAGTAATTATGACAGCATTTCCCTGTTCGTCAGTTCTAACGTCAACAGGAGTTTGAGGTGGCAAGTCTTGATACGCAATACCAGCATCTTGTACCTGTTCTGATGTAAGTGTTACTCCCGCTACAACAGAGGCAACTAATGCTTCAGCAACAAGTTCTTTTTCTACTGAAGTAAGTTTTCCGTCTGCAGCAAGTGTTTCTGATAAAGATTTCACCTCTTCTTTAGAGATTTTGCCATCGGCATTTAAAGCCTCAATAACTTTATTTCCATCAGATGCAGATAACTTGCCATCAGAAAGAAGGTTATCAACAACCGTTTTTACTTCTTCTTTAGTAGTTGGTGCAGGAGCAGGTGGCTCTGGCTGTAATGGTGGTTGTACTGGTGGCTCTGGCTGTAATGGTGGTTGTACTGGTGGCTCTGGCTGTAATGGTGGTTGTACTGGTGGCTCT
>Ga0209357_1000005_pt1 | contig 88074 bp, 86 predicted proteins | sample LauGreFBDMM110SD_2_FD_187573 | JGI IMG/M metagenome (GOLD analysis project Ga0209357, IMG submission 187573) | Freshwater lake microbial communities from Lake Michigan, USA - Fa13.BD.MM110.SD (SPAdes) (version 3) | ecosystem: Environmental > Aquatic > Freshwater > Lake | place: Lake Michigan... | reverse complement strand
CCCACACTGGCTGGGCCACCACCCAAGTTGGGGTGGTTAAGTGGCCCAGATGGCGGCATGAATATGCGCTCCATTTTGCAGTACACCGCGCAATTCAATGTGACAGGTCAGCCAGCCATCAGCCTGCCGTTGCACTGGAGTGCCGACGGCTTGCCCATGGGCGTGCAATGTGTGGCCGCCACGCATCGTGAAGATCTTTTAGTTCGTTTAGGTTCGCAACTAGAGGCAGCTGCGCCGTGGAGCCACCGCATGCCACCGCTAGTCTGACGGCATGGCAACAGTTCGCATTCCCACCACCATGCGCCCCCTGTCGGGTGGAGCAGCAACACTGCAAATTGAAGGCGCCACACTTGGCGACGTTTTGCGTAATCTTGAAGCAGCTCACCCTGGTTTTGGCGAGCGTTTGTTTGATGAAACAGGCGCTTTGCGCAAGTTTGTGAACGTTTTTGTGTCAGACGACGATGTGCGTTACTTGCAGGGTCTCGATACCCCGGTTCCTGCTACGGAAACGGTTTCCATCATTCCTGCCGTTGCCGGCGGGGCTCACTAACTCCCCAGTTGCTCTTTTACCACCAGCGTTGGTGGGTTAGCACTCTCGGCGGTAGAGTGCTAGAACTCGAATATCCCGAGTGCGAACCCCACCTAATGGAGGAATCCAATGGCAAAGTTGATTGCTTTTGATGAAGAGGCCCGTCGCGGCCTTGAAGCTGGTATGAACAAGTTGGCCGATGCTGTACGCGTCACGCTCGGACCAAAGGGCCGCAACGTTGTGCTCGACAAAAAGTGGGGCGCTCCCACCATTACAAACGACGGTGTGTCTATTGCGAAGGAAATCGAACTCGAAGATCCATATGAGCGCATTGGCGCTGAATTGGTGAAGGAAGTTGCCAAAAAGACCGACGATGTTGCCGGTGACGGAACCACAACAGCGACCGTTTTGGCCTGGACCATGGTGCGTGAAGGCTTGCGTAACGTTGCCGCTGGCGCGAACCCAATGAGCCTCAAAAAAGGAATCGAAGCCGCCGTTGAAGCCGCCATCGGCAGCATCAAGGCGTTGGCAAAAGAAGTCGACTCAAAAGAGCAAATTGCTCAGGTTGCTTCCATCTCGTCAGCCGATGAAGAAATTGGACAGATGATCTCTGAGGCCATCGACAAGGTGGGCAAAGACGGCGTTATTACCGTTGAAGAGAGCCAGACCTTTGGCATGGAGATGGACCTCGTTGAAGGTATGCGTTTCGACAAGGGTTACATCTCGCCATATTTCGTGACCGACACAGACCGCATGGAAGCTTCACTTGAAGATCCATACATTTTGTTTGTTGCATCAAAAATCACCAACGTGCGCGACATGTTGCCGATTCTTGAAAAAGTAATGCAGAGCGGCCGCACACTCATCATCATTGCTGAAGATGTTGAAGGCGAAGCACTTGCAACTTTGGTTGTCAACAAAATCCGCGGAACTTTCAAGAGCGCGGCAGTAAAAGCCCCAGGCTTTGGCGATCGTCGCAAGGCAATGTTGCAAGACATGGCAATTCTTACTGGTGGCCAAGTCATCAGCGAAGAAGTTGGTTTGAAGCTAGAAAACGTGACGCTCGATCTTTTGGGCCGCGCAAAGAAAGTTGTCATTACCAAAGATGAAACAACCATCATCGAAGGTGCCGGCAGCGAAGACGACATCAAGGGTCGCATTAGCCAAATCAAAGCCGAAATTGACAACACCGATTCTGACTACGACCGTGAAAAACTGCAAGAGCGCTTGGCAAAGTTGTCGGGTGGCGTTGCAGTTCTCAAAGTTGGCGCTGCAACTGAAGTGGAGCTCAAAGAAAAGAAGCACCGCATTGAAGACGCAGTAAGTACCACAAAAGCCGCAATTGAAGAAGGCGTTGTGCCTGGCGGTGGCGTTGCACTTCTTCGTGCACAAGCAGCTGTATATGCAGTAGCCGACAAGCTCACCGGTGACGAAGCAACTGGTGCTCGTTTGGTTGGTCGCTCACTTGAAGGCCCATTGAAGCAAATTGCTGAAAATGCTGGCATGGAAGGTGGCGTTGTTGTAGAAAAAGTCAAGTCGCTTAAGGGTAACGAAGGCTTGAACGCGGCAACCGGCGTGTATGAAGACCTCGTCAAGCTTGGTGTTATTGACGCAGCAAAAGTAACGCGCTCTGCATTGCAGAACGCAGCCTCAATTGCTGCTCTTTTCCTCACCACAGAGTGCGTCATTGCTGACAAGCCTGAAGCATCATCTGGCATGCCAGGTGGAGGCATGGAAGATTACTGAGAATAAAAGTTTGTAGCGCATTGTGATTGGTCTTGTTACCGCCGCAGTCGCACGTGAACTAGATACCGATTTACCGTTACTGGGTGCCGCGCTCGAAAGAGCCGGCGCCCAGTTTCATTTTGTGGACTGGCACGATGCATCTGTTGACTGGTCTCAATACTCGTTGCTCGTATTGCGCAGCACATGGGACTACCACCTGCGGCGCAATGAATTTTTGCAATGGCTACTGCGGGTATCGCAACTCACCACGGTGTGTAACTCCAGTGAGGTGGTGGAGTGGAACAGCGACAAAAAATATCTTGGTGAACTGAGTGCACAAGGTATTGCTGTTGTTCCTACGCAGTTTGTTTCAAGTGCTGCAGAAATTCAAATCACGAAACCCGCTATGGATGTAGTTGTGAAGCCAAGTGTTTCCGCCGGGTCACACGACACGTTTCGGTATCGCGATGTAGCTCAAGAAATGAGTGCGGTTACTGCACACATTGCGCGCATTGTGGAAAGTGGCGCAACAGCAATGGTGCAGGAATATCAGCATGCAATTGATGGGGCAGGTGAAACTGGCTTGGTGTATTTGAACGGTGTATTTAGTCATGCATTTCGTAAAGGTGCAATTTTGCAGCATCGACCCGATATGTCGAATGGGCTGTATGCCGCCGAAGATGTAGGAGAGCGCATTGCATCTGGGGCGGAGCAAGAAACCGCAGTGCAGGTTTTGCGGTGTGTGGAAGAAAAATTTGGGGCAATGCCGTTGTATGCGCGAGTTGACCTCATTCCGCAAAACAATGGGGAGCCACAATTAATGGAACTGGAATTGGTGGAGCCCTCGTTTTTCTTGTGGGCAAGTGCAGGCTCGGCAGATCGCGCAGCACAAGCCATCATTGCGGCAAACAGGTAACCTGTACTCATGACCTCAGTGACCCCAAGCGAGCCAATGTCACCCTCAATCGGAATGGCAGTGCTGCATTTATTTTGTAAGCCAGAAGCCCAGTTCGACCGTGAAGCAACAGTGCATGCAGTGAAAGCCGCAGAAGCAAAAGGCCTCACTGTTATTACGGTTTCCATGCTTGGCCACAAGTGCGATATGGCATTTATGGCGCTGGCTTCCGATATGCGTGAATTGCGTTCGTTTCAGTCGGCCATTCAAGCTGCGGGTTTAGCAGTAGTCGACTCTTATGTGTCTCTCACTGAAGTGAGTGAGTACGCCATTGGTGTGCCACAAGAAATGCTCGATGCACGTTTGTATCCAAAAATTCCTGTGCCAGGAAAAAATGCTTTTTGTTTCTACCCCATGTCGAAGCGCCGCAATGCAGACGAGAATTGGTTCACCTTGCCATTTGAAGAGCGCCATGCGCATATGCAAGAGCATGGTGTGAGTGGTCGCAAGTTTGGCCCGCGTGTAACGCAATTAGTCACTGGATCCACTGGCCTCGATGCTTTTGAGTGGGGAGTCACTTTGTTTGCAGTGCATCCAGATGATCTCAAAGAAGTTGTTTACACGATGCGATTCGACAAGGCTTCAGCAATTTATGCAGAGTTTGGTGAGTTCTATACCGGTGTGCTGACACCTGTTGAAGAACTCGTCCACACAGTTTAGAACTCTTCTCCACTGCGCTTGAAGTGCGCCTCGTCGGTAAAGATGAGCGAATGAACAACTCAGCGGTGGGGGCCGTTCCTTCTTCGGTCATCCCGCGTCGTGCTTGGTATGCATTGCTGCTGACCTCATTTGGCCAGTTTTTTGTCATCTTTGACTCCACCGTATTAAATGTTGCCTTCCCTACAATTGAACAAGATTTTCCCAATGTTGCTCGTACAACACTGGCGTGGGCATTAACGAGTTACTCCATTGGCACCGCTTCACTTTTGTTGTTAGCAGGTCGTATTGCAGATCTATTTGGACGTAAAAAAGTTTTTCTGTTTGGAATTAGTTTGTTTGCTATTGGCAGCATGGGTGCCGGCCTCGCATCAGGTGTAGGGGTACTCATTTTTGCACGGTGTATTCAAAGCATTGGCGGTGCGCTGATGATTCCCACTTCTATTGCATTGGCTTTGCCCGAGTTTCCTGCGGAAAAAAGAAGTTTGGCTATTGGGGTATGGGGTTCTATTGCTGCTTTGGCAGGTGGCTTAGGGCCACCATTAGGTGCGGCAGTTATTGAATTTGCCGGATGGCGCTGGATTTTTTTTATTAACGTTCCTGCGGTGGCCATTGTGGTTCTCCTCGGACGCAAGGTATTACGCGAATCAAAAGGGCAAAGTACAGGAACCCGACTCGACATGGTGTCGGTGCCTCTCGCAACTATTGGGCTTGCATCGTTAACACTTGGAGTATTGCAAGGCCATAAGTGGGGTTGGTTGAGCCCGGGAATTATTGCGAGTTTTGCAAGCGCTGTCATTTTTCTTACCTATGTAGTGCTGCGCTCGAGTCGACATGCTGAACCTCTTATAGATCTTTCGCTCTTTCAACATCGGCGATTCACCTCGGCATCTATTGCAACTTTCGCATTCAATTTGCCAGTAGCCGGATTCTGGTTTACGGCTCCACTATTTATGCAAACGGTATGGCACTGGTCAGTATTAAAAAGTGGATGTTCCATCATGCCAACGCCAGTGGTTATCTTTTTGACTGCCACCATTTCCGGAAGGTACTCCGACAGAGGTTGGATGAAACGCATTATTAGTTCGGGGATGTTTCTCAGTGGCCTGGGTCTACTCGGGCTCTTTGTCTTTCTTGATGAGAATGTAAATTACTTCACTCACTATTTTCCTTTTGCGGTGTTATATGGAATTGGTCTCGGGTTGGCATGGTCAACATTGACGGGTGCTGCGTTAATGGGCATCGACCACGAAAAGTTTGGTGTTGCCAACGGAACAAATCTGACCTTCCGACAAATGGGAGGTGCAATGGGTGTTGCAATGGTGATTGCAGTCTCTGGAACAGCAGGGGTCGCTGGGTCTGCAGTTGCATTCCAACGCGTATGGCTGGCGCTTGCGTTGTGGGTGGCGGTCACTCTCGCATTCTTCACTTTTGCTTATCCAAAAGATCATTGAAGATCTTTAAACAGCCCATGCGGCGATTAGTGTTGAAAACTGCATGCTAAAGAAGTATCAGTGGCTCAATCACGTGAGGGCATACCTTCCAGGTTTTACCCTCATCGTGCTCATGCGGCTGCGCTTTATCTTTTCGCCCATTACTTCCGATGAAGGTGGCGCCCTTGCTATGGCGCGGGCATGGAGTAGGGGGGCGGTCCTCTACGAAGATATTTGGGCCGATCGTCCGCAAGGGCTCTTCGTGCTCTACCGCGGTTTGGTCACCATTGGTTTAGGCACCCCAGAAGGCGTGCGCCTTTTGGCAATTGCAGCGTGTCTTTTAGGTGCGGCCGCTTGCGGAAGTATTGCGAGCACTTTGGTGGGCGACAAAGCGCGCATGGGAACTGTGCTCATTGTTGGCGTGTTACTTAGTGTTCCCCAATTCGAAGGCTTTATCGCAAACGCAGAATTACTCAGTTGCAGTGTGGGCGCCGTATCGCTAGCACTTGCCATGAAGGCTGTATGGGGAAGAACAGCTCCGCGTTTTTGGTTGCTTTATGCATCGGGTGTGATGGGCGGTTGTGCTGTTGGGATTAAGCAAAGTGGCTTCGATGCATTTTTGACGGCGGTGGTAGCGGTGGGTGCAATGTCGCTCATGTCGCGTTGGAAGAAAATACACGGCTGGCTTTCTTTACCAACAATGTTTTTAGGCGTTGCAACATCAATTGGCGCAATGATGATTCACGGTGCACTCACCGGTTGGTATCGCTGGTGGTACGCCATTGTGATGTATCGCTTTGAATTGCGTAGCGCGTTGGTCAATGCCGACTTTGGGCGATTCCAGCACACTTTGGCAATTGCCCTGCCGTTGTTGTTGCCCATTTTATTTGGGGTCATTTTGGTTGGGGTTCTTGAGGTGCGCAGAGTGGCATTTCGTACAATGGCAATTTTGGCCACGTGGCTGTTTATTTCCCTTGCCGCATTTGCAATGGGTGGGCAGTTCTTTCGTCACTATTGGATTATTTTGATGTTGCCCATAGGAACATTTGCAGGAGCAATGATTTCATATGCCAACCAAAAGTGGCTAAGAAACCTTTTGTTAGCAGCGCTCATTGTGAGCCCGCTCATTCATACCGCAACGGCGGTGGCAATTCCCCGTAAAGATATTGGCCGTGAACTCCACGACGACTCACGTTTGGCAAAAGATGAGCGCGTTGCAACTTGGTTCAATGTAATGCGAGAACCAGGTGACACAATATATGCAATGTGTGCGAGTGCTGGTCTCTATGGAAATCTCGACATTGACCCACCATTTCCTTATCTCTGGGGGTACGAGGCGCGTTTGATGCCGGGCGACCTTGCACAGTTGTGGAATTTCTTAGAAGGAGAAGATGCTCCACGATTTGTTGTTCGCTACCAGGTGCCGGCTGTGTGTGATGCATCGGGTGCATCGCTACGGGCGTTGCATCGCAACTATAAAATAGTGTGGACCGTTGCAGGTCTTCTTGTATACGAGCACCGCTAATGTCAGTCACACTTGAATCGGCTACTGCAGACCTCATTGCTGCTATTGATGCAGCAATACATGAGTGGCTTGTGCGGTGTGTAACGAAAACCTATGTGCAGCAACTCGGCACACCTCGCTTAGAGGTGGAAGAAAAGTTGGTTGCAGCCGCCCAGTTGGCCGCCGAACAAGGACGGGCATATGTTGCAGGCGAATTAAGCACTGAACTGAGCAAAGATGTCGATGAGCAGCGCGTGAACCCATTACAGGTCTTGCGCAATGCGGTGGTGTTCCCCACACGTGTATTGCTGGAATTTGGGGTTCCTCCGACGGTACGCGACGAGATGGATGCACGAATGATGCCCGACGACGTATTTGGCTTATCTCCGGCCCATTGGAACGATATTCATGAGTCATTGTTGGAGCCTGGTGTTATATGGGGTGCCGCAAAAGCACACAAAGTGTTGCAACGGCGCCGTGAAGAGGGAAAACTAGATAAACCATGATGACGGCAAGTGAGTTCTCGGCGAAGCGCACCGAACTCATTTCGGCTTGGGGGAAAACTGATCCTGCCTCGGGGGTGCAGTTTTGTGCCGCACTTTCTGAAGTCACCGATGAATTGTTGCGTGCCTTGTTTAACGATGCCGTGAAGAACACTGGCATCACGAAAGACATTGCACTCATTGCTGTGGGTGGTTATGGCCGAGGTGAACTAGCTCCATATAGCGATCTTGATCTTTTACTGCTGCATAGGAACGTTAAAAAAGTTGATGACTTTGCATCTGCGTTGTGGTACCCATTGTGGGACCTTGGGTTAAAAGTCGGTCATGCAGTGCGCACTCCAAAAGAGACACGACAACTTGGCGAAACAGATCTTGATACTGCAACTGCGCTAGTGACAGCAAGGTTTGTTACCGGCGATGAAAGTCTTGCCAATGACTGCATTAATGATGCGCGCGAGTGGTGGCATAAGCGTGGGCGCGACTCGTTGCGCGAGCTACATGCTCGAGTGCTTGAACGCCATGACACTGCTGGTGAAGTGGCATTCTTGCTCGAGCCAAACCTGAAAGAGGGTCTTGGTGGCTTACGTGATATTCATGCGCTGCTGTGGGCAATTGATGCCGGTCTTCCATTGTCGGGTGGAGATAAGCAAGAACTGAAACGTTCAAATGAAGTATTGCTTACATCTCGCGTTGCATTACATATTAATGCGCAACGAGTGGGCGACGTCTTACGCCTTGAAGATCAAGATGCAGTAGCTGCGCGTATTGGTTCGCACGATGCCGATGCATTAATGGCGCAAGTTTCTACTGCCGCTCGCCGTATTGCATGGATTGCCGATGAAGCATGGGCTCGCATTGACCCGCCTGCAAATGCCAATGAACCGCCGCGACGCATTGCGCCAGGAGTAGAAATGCGTGGGGGCGAGGTGCATTTAGAAAGCGATGCAGACCCTGCAACAGACCCAACATTGGTATTTCGTGTTGCCACGGCCGCCGCGCGACTAGGTGCTCGCATCGACCGCGCATCGTTAAATCGTTTAGGTGAAGAAACTCCAGTGTGGCCAGACCCATGGCCTGCTGGGGCGAGCGCTGACCTCGTGGCACTACTTTTGGAAGGTGAGCGAGCAATACCAGTACTTGAAGCAATAGATCAGCGTGATCTCATTACCAAGGTATTACCCGAGTGGGCACCGGTTCGCAGTAAGCCACAACGTAATGCGTATCACCGCTTCACTGTCGACCGGCATTTGTGGCAAACAGTTGCGAATGCAGCTGCTCTTGTTGACACGGTGTCAAGAGCCGACTTGTTAATGCTGGGTGCACTCTTTCACGATATTGGCAAGGGCTACCCCGGTGACCATACAGAAGTGGGCATCGAAATGTTTGCTTACATCGGGCCGCGAATGGGCTTGTCACCAGAAGACACAGCAATTGTTTCGAGCCTCATTCAACACCACTTGCTACTCGCCGACACTGCTACGCGGCGAGACCTGAGTGATGACGCAACAATTACCGGAGTTGCCACACTTATTAAATCTTCAGTAGCGCTCGACCTGTTGCGAGCTCTCACAGAAGCCGATTCAAAAGCTACTGGTGTCTCGGCATGGAGCGATTGGAAAGCGGGCTTGGTGTATGAACTCACCGGGCGAGTGCACCATGTGTTGGGTGGCGGCGACGTACGTGATGTTATTTGGAAACTCTTCCCCGATGCTGAAGTTCTTGAGATGATGGCCGAAGGACGTTTTGCAGTTTGCACAACTGAAGATTCCATCACTGTTGTGAGCCCCGACCGCCCAGGAACATTTAGCAAGGTGGCTGGAGTAATGGCACTCCATGGTCTAGACGTTTTGGGCGCCGAAGCACACAGTGATGAGCGTGAAGCAGAAACTGCAATGGCTGCATCAGAATTTCGCGTGTTGCCCCCCAAAGATCGTCCTATTGAATGGGCTCGCATTGTTGACAGTTTGGAACGTGCGTTGAAAAATCAAATGGCACTTGAGGCACGACTCTCCGAACGTGCAGAAACATACAAAGTGCGCCGAGTGCGCACTGCTGTGGCACCCGCTGCTCCAACGGTGAGGTTTGACAACGCCGCATCATCAAACAGCACATTGCTTGAAGTTCGTGCCCCAGACCGCGTGGGTATTTTGTACAGCATTACAAAAACCATTGCCGACACTGGGCTCGATATACGACACGCTCGAGTGCAAACACTGGGGAACGAAGTAGTCGACACATTTTATGTGCGCACCACCGATGGGCAAAAAGTGACCGACCCCGTGCACCAAAGCGAAGTGGAACGTGCCATCCTCTTTGCCGTAACGAAGTAGTCTCAGATTGTGAGCGAACTTGGCCCAGAAGACTTTCAACGTGATCTCTTGCGGTGGAGCGAAACTCTTGCCGGTATTGCGCGAACAGGAATGGGCTTTACTCAAAGTTTGTATGAACGCGAGCGATACGAAGAAGTGCTCCACGTAGCAAGCGATATTAAAGCTGCATCTGAAGAAGCCATTGAAGTACGCCGCGAGCAAGACCACTTTGTTCAAGAGTGGATGGAAAACATTGGCGAAGGAATTCCTGGTTATGTCACTCCCAAAGTTGCAGTGGGTGCCATTGTGGGTAATGACAATGGGGAAATTCTGCTCATGAAACGAGCCGACAGTGGCGTTTGGTTGTATCCCACCGGTTGGGCCGATGTGGGCTATTCGCCGGCCGAAGTTGCAATGAAAGAAGTGCACGAAGAAACTGGCATTGAATGTGAAGTGCTCGAACTGCTTGGCGTAATCGATGGAATGCGTATGGGCTTCTCGCGCTTTGGCATGTACATGTTGTTATTCAGATGTCGCGCAACTGGTGGTTCATTGAATAGACACCCATTAGAGGCATCAGACGTAGGTTGGTTCGGACGCGACAACTTGCCGTCACCAGCAGCGGGCGTGCAATGGTGGGGGCCGATGGCATTTAATGCTATTGATGGAAAACACACGGGTGCAACGTTTGATACACCCCGGCAGCCGGTATGGCGCCAACCCGAAAATTAAATTATTTGTCTTGATCGCGTAAGAACTGTTCAACTTCTTCCATCAGCATTTCTGCGTCGGCAGGGTCTGGCGCATCATCTCCGGAGTCCATTGCAAAGTCAAACTGTAATTGTGAATCGTCTTCATCGAAATCGAAATCGTCATCGTCGTCTTCAATGGTGATGCCAGCATCGCTCATACTTTCTAAACGAGAGACGTACGCGCGGAGGTCATCGTCATCGTCGAGCATGGAATTGAGTTGTAGTTCGTAGGCATCGATACGGCTCATCATGTGGCCAACGGGGGCTGGTGTGCCAATGATGTCACACGCACGTTGCATAAGCGCAACAGAAGCTTTCGGTGAACTAATTTGCCCGGCATATGCGGGTACGGCAGCCCATAACGAAGCAGAAGGAATAGACGCTTTGGAACACGCATCGTTGAGCACGCCGACGATTCCGGTGGGCCCTTCATAGCGAGAGCGTTGAAGGTCGAAGCGGTCGACCAAGTTGTCGTCGGTTGCGGTGCCAATGAGCTGCACCGGACGCGAGTGGGGCACGTCGGCAAGAAGCGCACCGAGTGTGAGAAATAAAGACGCATTGTATTTTTCAATGACACTGACAATTTGTTCGCTAAATAAGCGCCAGCGCAATGCGGGTTCGGGCCCAAGAATGAGAATGACGTCGGACCCTGCGGAACGTACATGCCACAAACCTGTTGCTGGCCAAACAATGTTTCGTATGCGACCATCGGATAAGCGCACCTGTGGTCGAATGGTGGCGAAGTCTGTGAAGAACTCGGGTTCAATTTCAGCAAGTGCCGTTGCACCCCAACCTTTGACCAAGTTTTGGACTGCACTTGACGCAGCATCGGCGGCGTCGTTCCACCCCGTAAAAGCCGCGATGACGGTGGGGTTCACCAGCGTGGGTTCAGAGATCCAACGGATGTGGGGCGAGTTTCCCATTCGTGTTGACGCTATCTACAACTCACTCCAACTGTGGTCGAACCGAGTAGGAACCGCCCCCGCCTGCGGCAATAACGTCGTCGAGCCAGTTCCCTGTGTACACCTCATTTGGGCCTTGCATGAGGTCGTTTTCTGTGGCGCCTTCTGGAGTGGTCACAAGCGTCCATGCTTGGCGTTTGTAGGTCCAATTCTCGGGGTACAAGGCGTGCGCCTCGCGCCACCACGGCACTGCAGCATCGTGGCCGACGGTGCGATGCAGGTATTCGCCCAAGGCAAAACACGCAGCTGCACGCGATTGGCTACCAGACACAGGTTGTGATGCGGCAACCACTTGTTCGGGGGTCATGGCGTACTTGCTTGCTGCGCCATGGCGTGCCCAATCGAGAATTGCTGAGCGGTACTCCTCTGAGTCATCGGGAATCGACTTCACCTCGCGGTACATCTGTTCAATACGTGGCGGAAGGCCGGTGGGAACTTCTCGATCGCGCAGAGGACTGCGTTCAATAGATGCAGCTTCGGCGGGACGCACCAACATTCCATTTTCGTCGATCCACACGGCCATGGGCACATTGATGAATCCGAAGAGTTCATCGGTGACATGAGTGGTGTCAATGAGCGATGGATGTGTGGGCTTGGCAAGCTCTATCCATGGTGTGGCATGTGCAGGGTTGATGTCGAGCGCAACAGTAACCACGCTGACACCAAGTGACTCAATTTCTTCGTGTAGTGCCTGCCACCCGGGCAGAGCTGTTCGACAGCCTCACCAACTCGCCCAGGCCACCATGATGATGCGTCGACCTCGCAGTGAAGAGAAATCGAATGCACGTCCCATTGCGTCGATGAGCGATGAAGGAAAAAACGCTTTCGCACTTGCGAGCGCGCGACCCGTTGCAGTGGCAACACCAAGCGCCCACACATTGTGCGAGGCATCGTGAACAAGTGGCATTCCTAGTTTCTCGGCAGCAACGGTGACGTTGACAACACTATTGGCGAGTGCCCCAGGTGCAGGAACGCAGAGTTCGCCACGGCATAAACCCTCAGGTTTTGCTTCCCAGCCAGTGGCTGCAAGAAATTCTGGAACGCTGAGTGTGGTGCTTGAAATAATCATCAATACGTAGAGTAGAGGAAAATTGACCTCACTGTGAAGATGAAAGCCCTCTATTGTTAGTGACAACGAAGGGAAATAATGAGCGCCACTATTGAGATTGCAACAGAATCAACCGACGAGCTTGTTCACGCAATGGCTGTTCTTATTCCCCAGCTTTCGCAGTCGAACCCGCCGCCAAGCCGGGCCGACTTGAATGCAATCATTGCCTCAGAAGCATCTGTTTTATTCATCGCGCGCGTGAATGGGAAAATCGCTGGGGCGCTTACCCTGGCAACTTTTCGCATTCCTACTGGCGTGCGGGCCTGGATTGAAGACGTAGTGGTTGATGCTGACGCACGTGGCCACGGTGTGGGGGAAGCTTTGAATATGGCAGCAATTGCAGAAGCGCGCAACCGTGGTGCCATTACCGTTGAACTCACATCGCGTCCGTCGCGCGAAGCAGCCAATCGTTTGTACCAGCGCATCGGTTTTGTGCAACGCGAAACCAATATTTACCGCTTCACTATTTAGTACGCCGCAGTGTTAATTATTTAGCGAGTTCAGCTTCAATAGCTGCAGTGAGTGCTGCGTCGTCGGGAGTAGTTGTTGGAGCAAAACGCTTCACCACTTCACCTTGACGGTTCACGAGAAACTTCTCGAAGTTCCACAACACGTCGGGATCTTGGTTTGGAGTCATGCCAAAACCTTTGAGGCGATCACGAAATGCGTCAGGGTCACCTTCTGCACGAGGTGCAGCAGCAGTGAGCGCTGAGTACAAAGGATGCTGGTCGTCACCGACAACACTGATTTTGGAGAACATCGGAAACTTCACATCGAACTTTGTGCTGCAAAACTCTGCAATTTCGGCGTCGGTGCCGGGCTCTTGAGCGCCAAAGTTATTGGCAGGAAAACCAAGTACTGAAAAACCTTTGTCTTTGTATGTTTGGTGGAGACTCTCGAGAGCTTCGTACTGCGGGGTGAGGCCGCATTGTGAAGCGACGTTCACAACCAACATGACCGACCCGGCGAATTCGCCCAAGGTGGTGTTAGAGCCAGAAATTGTTGTTACGGGGATGCTATGTACTGATGTCATGTGGGAGATCCTAGCCCTTCATTTTGACCACTTGAACCCCACCAGATGAACGCTGTGGCTATAAAAATGAACATTGCAATAATGAAGGAAAACGGCTTCACTGTTCCATTAAATGCGCTTGTTGCAACGCTGCCGAGAAGCGCCGCTCCTGCCGTAGAAAATGTGCCAATAATGGCCGTTGCGGTGCCGGCAACGTGGGGTACGGGCATCATTGCGGCTGCATTGCAATTAGGTACAAGACCCTGGGCAATAGGCAAGACGCACGCGATGGCGAGGTAGAACACCCAAAATTGCGGATGCTCTTTTCCAGTGAAGGAAACCACAACAAGTGCTGCCGAGGTAAAGAGCCCAATGAGTGACATGCGACGAAGTAATGCAGTAATGCCGATGCGTTTAACAATGCGCGCGTTATTTAATGAATTAACGGCCAGTAGGCACGCCACCACACCAAAAATAAGTGGAAACCAATTGCCATAGCCATAAATATCTTCAACAATGACTTCGGAACCCGCAAGGTACGTTGTCATGACTGCAAAGAGAAATGTCATGGCAAGAGTAAAGCTCACTGTTTGACGATGAGTGAGTACTTCCTTGCCGGCTTGGCTGACCGCACTCCAAGTAAATGGTCGGCGATTGTCGATGGCCAGAGTTTCAGGAAGTCGACGCGCCCACAGCATGAGGAGCACTCCAACAACGCTGGGGAACCAGAACACAATGCGCCATGGTGCAATTTTTATGAGGCCCGCACCGAGGCTGGGAGCAAGAATAGGAACGAGCAAGAAAACAGCGGTGATGGTTGACATCAACTGCGCCATGACGGTGCCTTCAAAACGGTCACGAATCATTGCGGTACTCAATGAGCGCGCTGCAGCAGCACCGAGGCCCCAAATGAAACGTGCGGCAATAACCCAACCCCACGACGGCGCAACGCTGGCAAGGATGCCGCCAAGGGAATATAAAGCGAGCCCTGCGAACAACAAACCGCGCCGACCATATTTGTCGGATGCTGGGCCATAGAGCCAAGGGCCCACTGCTAACCCTAAAAAGAATGCCGTCACAATCCAGCTGACCTGTGATGAATCGGGGCTCATGCCGTATTCCTCACGCATCTTAGGAAACGCCGGCAACATGAGATCTATGGCTAGTGCACTACTTGCCATGAGTGCGGTGGTGAGAAGAATAAATTCACGACCACTCGCTACGCCTTTTTCTTTCGCTCCTTCATTTGCAGAGAATGATTGCGATGAAGAAAATGGCACGCCTTACGCTAGGTCATTTATTGGTGTTCGCACGTGCTGGGGAGTGTTGCGACCATTTCCCGTTGCTCAATAAGAGTTCCCACAGTTTCTCCTGATGCGCAGCAATCCATAGTTCGCTGAGATGGAACTGATTGCGAAAGACAAATTGTTGATCGAGGAAAGGAACACAAATAGGCAAGTAAGGGCAGGCAAACGTGTCGTAGTCAATGCTGAAAACATTTTGGCGACTTTTTGCTTCAGATCGATAAATCAATTCGGTAGGGAAAGGTGTGGTGTTGGCCTCATAGGCACATGAAGAAATAGCAGATGCTCCAGACAAGCATTGTGCGGGGTCAAATGAAGCAAAGGGAAGTGGTTCAAGAATGGCAATTCTTGCTGCAAGTTTTGACAATGAATTGAGTGCTGCCGACGTGCGTTGTGCGACAACAGTAGAAAGATCATCTTGTGTCGGAGTTTCTGGTACATAAAAAGCATCTGGTCGCGAGCCCGGGTCTCTAGAGACATGAGTAACAATGATGATGTCGGGTTTCAGGGCTGGAAGAAGAGTGTCGTACCACTCAGCACGAGATTTTTTACAACGAGTAATAAGTGTTTCATCGCGCGCTGCCCACATTAGACCAGGTTGCCATGGACAACCCGAGCGTGTGAGTGCCGAGAATGTGAAGTGTTTCTCGCGTGCAAGTTTTACAAAAGTAGGAATCAGCATTTCTGCATTGCTGTCGCCCATCAGCACAATGTGTTGTGACGTTGAATCTTTTGAAGTATCAACATACAACGTGCACTTGGTGGGTTCGCTAGCAGTGCAGGGTTGAATAAGTTCCGCTGCGGGCATTGCGCTTTTCATGTTGAATGTCTGTGGCGGAGCTGCACTGAGAATTGCCTGCACTTCGGTTGGTAAACCTGAAGCATTAATAGTTGAGGCAGTTTGCCGCACCTTGGGAGTGCCATCGAGCAACGGCCGCACCAGCAATGTTGCTGTGAGCACACTGAGAGCAAGCCCAACCACAACAACAGTGCGCGGAATGCGATGCAGGCGTTTGCTCACGCGAACGGGAGCCTCTATGAGCTCGTAACTCAGTGCCGATAGTGCGGTGGCGCCAATAGTTGCAAATAGTGCGAGTTGCATAGGAGACAACGAGATGAGTGGCTTGGAGAGAACGATGAGCGGCCAGTGCCATAAGTATGTGCCGTACGAGATACGACCCAGATATGTGAAGTGCTTGGATGCAAAAACACGTTGCAGTGGTGACGGGAAATGTGGTTCGAGTAACCAAATGAGCCCAACCGCCACTGCCGTTGCCAATATTCCGCGATTACTTGCCGATAATGAAGAAAAAAACCACCCGTCGCCAATTGCCAAAGCAATAAATGCAACGAGAGCAAGTGGGGTGAGAGCGACCCGGAAAGGAATTTTTGTTAAAGGCGCACCCGAGTGTTCGTTGCGACGCAAAAGAAACACCGCAAGTAGTGCTCCGGCGGCGAGTTGGTACACACGGGTATCGGTTGCGTAGTAGGCCCGCATGGGGTTGCTCTGTTGCGTGAAAATTTGTAGTGCGAGTGAGACAACGAATAGCGCCCCAATGCCGAAAATTAAGTTCTTAAACTTTTTAAGCGGTTGTGCAAACTTGATAAGCACAACAAGCAGCAAAGGAAAGGCAAAGTAAAACTGTTCTTCAATAGCAAGAGACCAGAAATGCAAGAACGGGCTTTTGTTCACGTCGTCCGCAAAATAATTTGTTGATGCTCCCAGAAAATTCCAGTTTGCAATGTAGAGAAGCGAGCTACGGGCATCGTTAACAAAACTCATAGCAACGAGCCGAGGTTCGGTGACCGATGCGAGAAGGCAAATAATGACTATGGCAATGAGAGCCGCGGGCAGAAGACGCCGCACGCGTCGCGCATAAAACCGACGGAGTTGAATAGAACCGGTTGTGCGATGCTCGGCAAGCATCACGTTGGTAACAAGAAAACCCGACAAGACAAAGAAAAGGTCAACACCAATGAAGCCGCCTCGCATCCAGGTGAGTTCACTATGGAAGAGCACCACCAGATACACGGCAACTGTGCGCAGCCCGTCGAGTGCGGGACGATGCGTGAATGCCTCAGATGAGGGCAAAGGGGAGTGAGCGGAATGAGACAACGTAGGCATTCTACGGAGTTCTGAAATGTCTCGTGCTAAAGACTCAGCTGAACAATGATGGCTGCATCATTTGATTCTTTGCGCCGAAGCGTGCTTTTAAGGAATGACGAGAGATTGACAAAGCCGGCAATGATGCCGTATTTCTTACTGACCGCTTTTTCCACTGCTGCGAGATCTTGTGGGTTTTCTTGTGGTGTCACTACTCGCGCAGTGCCGTGCACCTTGGTGCCTCCTTCAAGCAAGCGACCCCGAAAATCGCATGGTTGAAGCGACACCTGCGCATTGACACGTACACGCTTCACCTTCCATGCGTTGCCGTCGGACGTAAAGGCCACTTCGCTTGGAGAAAGCTGAACGACCCATACAGGCAGCGATACTTCTTCGCCATTGCGTTTTACACTGGTAAAAGAAACATATTTTTCATCGCCAATGTGACGCACTGTGCTCATGGTGGAAGTGTATTGCTCCCTGGTTGTCGTACCACTACTTCGCGCGTAGCAGCGTTGAGCGTAAGTTTCCAGCCGCCTTCATGAACGCAGCGATGATGTGTAGCGCACAGTGGTACGAGATTGTTGAGGTCGGTGGGGCCACCACTATTCCAAAATGTGAGGTGATGTGGTTGGCATTGCCCCACGGGTGCCTGGCATTGTGGAACCGCACATGTGGCGTGCATTGCTTCAAGTGCTTGTCGTTGTTGTTGTGAAGCGAGGCGAGATGAGCGACCAAGATCGAGAACTGCTCCGGCAGTACTGAGAACAATAGGAATAATTTTCGCTTCACAAGCCATTCGGCGAATGGTGTCGATGGGTATTTGCACATCGGTTCCGGTGTGCATGACGGTGTCGCTATGTAGACCTTGAACAAGGGTGCGATAGTCGATGACCACGCTAATTTCTGCGCGTTGATGGGCGGTTGTGCGACTGTTGCTCTCGCCAGACTGTTGGACAAGAGCAATGAGCCCCAAAGCATTGAGGTGTCGTGCTCGTGCTTCGCCTTCGGGGCAGGTGCTGGGGGTGTGTTCATGGAAAAGACGGTTGACCACTTGCTGCAATTTGCCAACAAAGGAAAGCCCAGACTCGGGGTCGAACTCGCCATGCATACAGACCATTCCAGAATCGCGGTCGACCCAGTGGCGTAACCAGGTTTTGCGACGCTGTTGTTCTAAGCGCTCGAGTTCATTATGTGATGTGAGGCGCATGACGGCTTGTTTCATGGCGCGCGAGAAATTATCGGGAGTGGAGTGTGTGGCCACATTGGCGAGCCATTCGCTTTGCTGGGCGATGTGTACGCGTTCTTCGGTACTGAAGGAGTTCATGTTGCGCGCAACAATGTCGATGTGCGCGCTGGAAACAGCCCCCACCTGGAGCGCCGACTCTAATTGCGGAAACTCATTGAGTATTTCAACTCGCTTCAACTCGCGGCGAGCATCGCTGCGGGTCATGCCACTTGCTGAGGTGAGCACCTGTTCGGGAAGCACAGCTTGCGATACCGCCGAAATTTCTTGAAGGCGCCGCGTGAGATGCACGTGAAAAGAGTCGACCCAGGCTTGCACTTCGGAAAGTTTTTTGAGCGCACGGCGTAAACCTTCGGTGTTGAGCGTTGCAACTTCAATGAGCATGAGTTCGCGCAAAGATTGCCGAACTGAATTGTTGTGGTCTTGCGATGGAACAAGCTGTAATGCGCCCATGTTCTGCTTTCCTGTGAAGTGCGTAACTGGGCGCAATGCCGATATGGGAACGATAGGTGCGGGGTGTAACAGAGAACTAGAGTTGTGAAGTGAGCACCCGTGACTTTTGGAATGAAAAATTTGCCAATACCGAATACGCGTATGGCACTGAGCCCAACGATTTTCTTGTATCTGCCGTTACAAAACTCAAGCGTGGTGCAACACTGAGCCTGGCCGAGGGTGAGGGTCGAAACGCAGTGTGGCTGGCACAGCAGGGTTTCACCGTTTCCGCCATTGAACAATCGCAAAAAGGAGTTGCAAAGACTTTGCGACTTGCTTTGCAGCGAGGTGTCATTGTGATGGCCGAGCGTGGCGAACTAGAGACCTTCCATATTCAACCGAATTCATGGGACCTTGTGGTATCTATTTTCGCCCATACTCCTCAAGAGCTACGCCGAAAGTTGCATCGCCAAGTCGTGGCTGGTTTGAAGCCTGGCGGAGTCTTCGTACTCGAGGCATACACCCCGGCACAAATTGCCAATAACACGGGCGGTCCTAAAGATGCTTCTCTGATGCCAACAGCAGAGCTGCTGCGTTCAGAGCTTGCTGGCTTGGTATTCGACCGTATTGAAGAAGTGGAACGTGACGTGGTGGAAGGTTCATTGCACACGGGCACTGCACATGTTGTGCAAGTAGTTGCTCATCGCGCACCTTAGACTTTCAGCATGTCAGAAATTTTGGAAAGCCCCATTGAGTTCGTTGCCAACCACATCAAAACATATGTTGCAACTAATGGCGAAGATGGCCACATGTGGCAAGGCGTACCCTGCTTGTTGCTCACCACAACAGGAAGAAAATCTGGTTCACAACGTCGTTGTGCACTCATTTATGGAATCGATGGCAACGACTACATCGTGGTTGCATCACGTGGTGGCGATGCAAATCATCCGTTGTGGTACAAAAACATGCTCGATGAACCAACAGTAACTTTGCAAGTGAAGGCCGACGTGTTTCAGGCAACTGCAAGCACTATTGCCGAAGGTGCAGATCGCGACCGGTTGTGGAATGCAATGGCCGCAATATGGCCCGACTACAACGCATACGCCGCAAAAACAGATCGTCGTATTCCGCTTGTGCGTCTCGCGCGCATTTAATTTTCTACTTCGTGGGTGGCGTGAAGATGACATCAAATGTCAACTTCATTACTTTCTCCCACGACTCTGCTTGTAACTGGTTGTGATCGAGGTCAACCAATACACGTGAGAGTGCGTGACCCTGTACGAATACGCCAAGCGCATGAGCAGTAACGTCGGTGCGGACCCAACCCATTTTTTGGCCATATTCAAAAACTTCAGTAATGGCATTGGTGTACTGGTGTTGTTTTTCTTGTAGTGCGTACCACAGGTCTGGGCGACCATATGCGCTTGAAATTGCGTTGAGACGCATCGCACGTATTTTGCGTTCATTTTTTTTCACGCTCAAAATAGTGAGACCGAGTAGATTTTTGACGAATTGGTTGAACGTAGTGCAGGTCAAGAGACCATGACGCAATTCTGCAGAATCAGTCTCAAGGTAAGCACTGTACTGAGCAATTCGCGCTGCATAAATGAGACCTTCGCGGTCGCCAAAGTGATGGTAGAGCGAACCTTTTGACACGCCAGTTTCTAAGAGAATGTCATCGATGGTGAGCTGAGATTCACCACTTTCCTCAAGTCGTTTAATGACCGCTTTCAACACAATGTCAACAGTAGATTTGGACCGTTGTTGTGGCTGAGGAATGGGCGACGCAACCATTATTCGCGTTCGATGTATGGGTCGAGAAGTTGTTGTACACGCATGTGCTCGGGAATGTTTTCAATGCCAATCATGCGGTCGATTTGTTCATGGAAGTTCCAAATACGACGCTCTTGATAGTTCACCACAATGCCTTTCATTGCAGGCGACTCGAGAGACTCTTGCATTGGTGCCATGTTGCGCTTGTCCTCGTCCATGATGAAGTCGAATTCATCCATTCGTTGTTGCCAATGTGGTGGCAACTCATCGCCTTCCCAATCTTTTGGTGCGTAGTGCACCCAGTCGAGGCGCGTGGTTTTTTTATCAATGGGCCAGAACATGAGAAAGGGGTAGCCATAAGCAGCAACTGGCGCAATGAGGTTGGGGAATAAACTAAATGCGGTGCTGGTGGAGCGAATGAGATTGTTCACCGACGGAATATCGATGAACCGAGGGTCGGAAAATTTTTGAAAGTCTGACCAATCTTTCATGCCACGCATTTCCGTTGCCTTTTTAGAAAAAGGAGAGACCATGCGACTACAACCGTTCGGAAAAAGCCCCATGGTTGCGCCGCGGTTGTCGAGTGCCGACCAGCCACCACGGTCATGAATGAATTTGAAGTGGTAGACCTCAAAAAATGCTTCTGCAGTGACTTTCCAGTTGCACGGAATGGTCATGCTACGCGGGCCGACTGCGCGCAGTTCTTCGCCGGCGAGCTCTTCCATTTGTGCAAAGGGAACGCCAAACCATTCTTGGAGTGATGCGGCGTTTGGGTCTTGATTTACAAAGACCCAGCCTTGCCAAACATCGCAAGAAATAGTGGTGAGAAATTTGTCTTCGCGACAGAAACCAATGAAGTCGCGTTCGTCGGGAATACTGACGAGGCTTCCGTCGTCGATGCTGTACACCCAACCGTGGTACTGGCAACGAAGTTGATTGGCGCATCCCACTTTGTCGCGTACAACAGGTGCACCTCGATGTTGGCAGGTGTTGTAATAAGCGCGCACTTTCATGTCGTTACCGCGTACTACAACAATGGGAACTTTTAAATCGCCGAATGTGAAGTAGTCGCCTGGGTTGGGAATATCTTCGGCGCGACCTGCCATGACCCAAACTTTTGACCACAAATGTTTGCGTTCAAGTTCATAGAACTCGTCGGTGATGTATCTATCGACTGAAATATCGTGGAACTTGGGAAAGCCTGCGGGTTCGCCTGGGCGAGCAAATTGTGCTTCCATTTCACGAGTGAGTCGTTCAATCAGTTCAGCATCCATGGCTTTACGTTAGAACTTCTCTCGCTCGGAGTATGTGTTGGCATCTTGAGACGAATAGTTGTGAACTACTGCTCGTTTTCAATGGCAAGTAGGTCTTCAGCGGCTTGGCGCACCTGCCAATCGCGGTCGAGGAGAGCTTTTTCTAGCGCTGCCGTTATTTCTGGTCCGTCGAAGGGGGCGAGGGCCAAAATGGCGCGACGTCGCACTGCCGGTTTATCGGCGCAACCAAGCAAGATGACGGGCACAGCTCGTTGGTCGCCAATGGCTCCTAATGCCGCAATGCACGATTCACGAACGATGGCGTGGTCGTGGTGTGCGCCGCCTTCCAGCAGTAAAGCAAATTCTTCAGGGGTCACATCGACTCGTTCGCCTAACGACCATGCAGCAGTTTCGGCGACAGCGAAATCGACATCATGCAAAAGTAAAGAAAGGTTGATGCGTGGTTCAAGTGCACCGAGTTGGGCCAAACGGTGACGCACTAATCGCGATGGGTCTTCTTCGGCAAAACGAATGTGCTCGTCGGTCAACGCATTGTTTTTTAAGAGCCCGTGCAGTGCAAGTGAGCGAATATGGTCGCTGGTGTGCGCGAAGGCCGCACGAAGCAATTCCCAGTTGCCTTCCTGGCTAGCGAGTAACACTTCGTGGGCTTGCATGGCGAGTGGCGCGCGAAGAATGCTTTTACTTCAGCAACCCTGTAATGGAACCAACAGCTGCGCTGACGACGAAAGAAACAGCAAATGCCAATGTGGCCCCAACCGCGATGGCAATAGCCAGCAATAATGCCGACGACTGGGCTTTGTGCGCGGGGGTGGATTCTTCGTAGAGAGGCTGTTGGCGCCGGTCAACACGCACAAGAAGTGGCTGAGGAACTCTTTTTGAGCCATTATTTAAGAACTTATCGATGAGGTTTTGAGCCGTGCTGCCTCGACCCAGAAGAAAGATGGCGACGCAGGCGAGGAAGGCCACGACAATTGCTCGTATGGTGACATCACTATTCGAGAGTGCAACAATCGAGAGCGATATGACTGAGTTAAACCCGGAGAAACTATTGAGCACGATGCCGCTAATGGTACCTCCACCGCCGCAACCTGCCACTCCACACAGGCGTTTGTGGTGGGCCTTGCCTATTGTCACTTTGGCGTGGCTTGCGCCTTTAGCCATAGTGGTGTCGGGGTCAATGCCTATTCAACGCTGGGAAACTGCCCCAGGAGAAACCAATGCCGTGGGGCCACGTCTCTCATTCGATGGTGCGAAACGCTTCACATCAGAAAATCCCTTTCTTTTTGTCACCGCATTTGGAACTCAACTCACTGCTTTGGAAAGTTTTGTAGGTTGGGTTGACGCCGACATCAATGTGCAAACGAAAAAGCAACGCTTTGGCGACACAAATCCCACCGCACTGCGCCGTTTGGGTTACCAAGCGATGATTGGCGCGAAGCAAATAGCTGAATATGTTGCATTGAAGCGATTGGGTTACGAGGTGTCGTTCCAGTACGGCGCAGTCATTTTGGAACAAGTCATTTGCAATGAAGCCCCCACTGCCGATTCCGCTTGCAAGGTTTTGGAACCAGGCAATGTCATCGATGCGGTCAATGGCGAGCCAACGCCTACTCTCGACGTCTTGCTCGATGCCATGAAAGGCGCTCAACTGAATTCGGTGGTCACGCTGACCATTCACGACTTGAATAGTGACGCCAATAAATCGCGCCGCGAAGTAAAGGTGCGACTCATTCCCAGCCCAGGCGAACCCAGCCGAGCCATCATTGGCTTTGTGCCAGCCGATACACGCACTGTCGATGTTCCCTTTGAAGTAGACATTGACACCGACACCATTGGGGGGCCGTCGGCTGGCCTTGCTTTTGCGCTGTCGCTTCTTGATGAGCTCACACCTGGCGCGTTGGCGGGGAATGTAAAAGTGGCAACAACCGGAACCATTGATGAAGATGGCAATGTTGGGGCAATCGGGGCACTGCATCAAAAGACAGTCGCAGTGAAAGCGGCGGGGGCGAAGGTATTTCTTGTGCCCGCTACGCAGTCTGAGGCAGAAATTGCCGATGCAAAAGCGACGGCGGGCAAGTCACTTGCGGTGATTCCCGTGAAGACCCTCGACGAGGCGCTCAAGGTGCTCCAAAAATACGGTGGCGGGCTGAAACAATAAGGTTTACAACTTGTGCGGCATGGGAATGCCACAAGAAGCAGGTTGATACAGCGTATTGTCTTTGAAATGGCGATCTCTTTTTCACGTCCCGACCCTTCCTCGCCTGCAGCGGTGAGTGCGGCAGCTTTCAACGTCAGCCGTCGCGGGTTCGATCAGGCCGAAGTTCGTGATTTTTTGCGTATGGTGTCGGCCGAAATGGCTCGCCTTCAAGAGCGCGAGCGCTTCCTCGAGAGCGAACTCAAAGCCATGCAAACCCGGGGAATGTCTGCCCCAGGAATGCTCGATGAAGAACTAGTGACCACACTTTTGGGTGAAGAAGCAGCTCGAGTACTGGGTACAGCGCGTGAAGCAAGTAGCCAAATTCGTTTGCGGGCCGAAGAGGCCGCAACTCGTTTGGTGAAAGAAGCAAGTTCCGATGCCACGCGCTTGCGGGAAGAAGCCGAATTAGAAGCTGTTCGCAGGCGTGAAGATGCCGCTGCCGATGCGGAAGCCGAAATTGAACTTGCTAAACAGCAGGGTCGCGACATGGTAAATGAAGCTCGCGAATACCGTGAAAAGGTTCTGACTGAACTTGCTCGTCGTCGTGAACTTGCTCGTGAACAAATTGAACAACTCATTCATAATCGGGACCGTTTGTTGAATGCATTTGAACGTGCGCGATTAGCAACTGACGACGTAATGACTGGTCTTGTTTCAGTCGACCACGACCTGCCACGCGAGTACATCAATTTGGCTCCAACAACAGGACCCGTTCCTACCATTGTGCTGGAACGAGTGGTGGAAGCATTCAAAGAAGCAGAAGCGGAAGCCCCCGAAGTTATTGAGCTTTTTGACCATACAAAATTGGAAGAAATTGAGCCTGAAGCAACACCAGAAGTCGCGGTTGAAGTTGTTGAAGAGACTCCAGTTGTTGAAATTGAAGTCGTTGAAGCAATTGTTGAACCCACTGTTGTTGTAGTAGATGAAAAATCAAACGTGGTGAATCTTTTTACCAAAGAGCGTCCGCGCCCAGAAACTTCCGTTGAAGTAAACCCAGAACATCCCAGTGTCGACAAAACTGTTGCACCAAAAAATGAAGCCAATGCACAGGCTGTAGAAAATCTTTTTGCGCGCCTGCGCGAAGCAACTGTCGATAAAGCAGCAAACAACGCAGTATCTGGCGGAAAAGTTGTTGAGCCACGCAAGTCAACTAAAAAAGCAGAAGTTGTGAAAGAAGCAGCTGCGCCGGTTGTGCCGGTGCAGCCCATGCACGACGCCGGCGCTTTTGCCAAACGCGATGAAGTTCTTGCGCCAGTCGTTGTAGCAATGTCGCGCAAGTTAAAGCGCGTGCTGGCCGATGAAGAAAATGAAGTACTCGAGTACTTGCGCGGCAAGAAAAACGCACTCACCATCGATGCAGTAGTGGGCGAATTAGAAGTGCATGCAAAGCGCTTTAGCGATGCAGTCGCCGAAGACATCATGGCTGCGGCAAAAGGTGCAGCGAAGAGCGCAAAAGCCGCCGACGTAGTTCCCACGGTTGATGTACTCATTAATGTTCAACTTGTGAAGCCGCTGCGCGATCGATTAGCAAAAGCGATTGAGCAAAACGGTACAGACCGTGTTGCAATGGCAAAAGCATTGCGCGGGGTCTATAGGCAGTGGAAGAGTCAACATATCGACGAACAAGTCGACGACATTGCATGTTTGTCTTATAGCCGTGGCTTTTTTGCAGGTGTAAAGCCAGGCACACAAGTGTGCTGGATGGTTGACCCGAACGGCCCGGAATGCCCCGATGCGGAAGATAATTCGCTCGCTGGGTGTATTGCACTCGGCAAGGAATTTCCTACGGGGAACCTTCATCCGCTAGCTCATGCTGGCTGCCGTTGCTTGCTCGCTCCAGTGCAGCAGTAGTGTTCATGAGGTGAGCAACACCTCAGATAACTCGTCCTCGTCGCCCTTTGGTATTCCCCGATTACCACGAATCAAAATCGGAAAGCCGAACCGCGGGCGAATTGTCATAGCAGTAATTATTGGCGCTCTTATCGTGCTGTTTTTATCGGCAAAAAGTTTGTCGTCGTTTTATGTGAATGTGCTTTGGCACCAAGCCATTGGCCGTACCGATGTGTTGTGGGGAATACTCGGTGCCAAGGGTCTTCTCATTGGAATCTTTAGCTTGGTCTTTGCCATTCTTCTATTGGTCAACATGGCAGTTGCCGATCGTCTTGCACCCGACAATGTTCCCGATTCAGATGAGCAGCGAACACTGATACCCCTACGCGCAGCACTGAAGAAACGACGCAAACTTGTTCGTGCGCTTTTAGCAATAGTGCTTGGCGGCCTCATTGGTTTGCCTGCTGCGGCGCAATGGGAGCAGTGGTTACTTTTCCGCAATAACCAAAAATTCGGTGTAGTTGATCCACTTTTCAACAAGGACATTGGTTTTTATGTATTTCAACTTCCCTTCTTCGAGTTTCTCGTTGCTTGGGCGTTTGGAGCACTTGTTCTTATTTCAATAGTCATTGCTTTTTTGCACTACATCAATGGCTCAATTCGTCTACAGGGAACCGATGAGCGAGTTACTGCTCAGGCAAAAGTTCATATGTCGGTTTTGCTCGCATGCTTAGCTTTGGTGCGCGCAGCAAACTACTGGCTATCGCGCTTCGACCTCACGCGCTCTACGCGTGGTGTGGTGAACGGTGCAACATATACCGATGTGAAAGCACAACTTCCTGCTCTCAATTTAATGATTCTTGTTTCTGTTGCCGTTGCTGCATTGCTCTTGTGGAATGTGCGTCAACGCGGTTGGCGTTTGCCCGTACTTGCTGTGGGCCTATGGGCAATTGTTGCCGTAGCGGCAGGCAGTGTGTACCCAGCAATAATTCAACGCTTTGTTGTGCAGCCAAACGTGAGCACCCGCGAACTTCCATACATTGAACGAAACCTCAATGCAACAAAATCTGCACTAGGTTTAACAAAAGTTGCTACCGAGAATTTAGATATTTCAGCCATTGCGGCGAAAGAAGTATCTGCCGACGTGGCGCCACTACGCGATGTTCGTCAGCTCGATCCGGGCGAAATGCGCGACCGATTTGCTCTCGACCAAGGCCTCACATCGTTTTATGCAATTCGCGATCTCGACGTTGACCGCTACAAGGTGGGTGACCGCGTGCAGCAAGTGATGCTGGCAACGCGTGAACTGAACTCGGCAGGTATTCCCAACAAAACATGGGTATCGCGCCATCTTTTGTACACACATGGTTGTGGCATTGTGGCCGCACCAGCAAGCGCTGTAACAACCGATGGACGACCTTCTTACATCGACATTGGCGTGAAGCAACCACAGCTGTACTTTGGCGACACCACCCTTGACTATGCAATTACAAACACGTCTAAAGAAGAGCAACCGTGCCCATCGCTGAAGGCAACGCCTTATTCTGGAACGACGGGCATTTCAATGGGGTCCACTCTTCGCCGTGTTGCAATGGCTGTCAATTTTGGTGAGTACAACCTCTTTGGTTCGAATCTCATTAACGACAAGTCGCAAATTTTGCTCGTGCGAGATGTGCGTGCACGCGTGCAGAAACTTGCACCATTTCTTACCTACGATGCCGACCCGTATCCGGTTGTTCAAAATGGCAAAGTGAGCTGGGTTATCGATGCGTTCACTTCAACAAGCCGTTACCCATATGCGCAGCCTGCAAATACCGACCAACTCACACCTGGTGGTGGCTTGAATCATAGTTTCAACTATGCGCGCAACAGCGTAAAAGCTGTTGTCGATGCATACACAGGAAATGTCACGTTCTATGTTGTTGACGCAACTGACCCTATTGCTCGGGCATGGAGTAAAGCTTTCCCCAAACTGTTCACCGATGTGAAGAAGGCACCTGCCACACTCACATCTCACTTCCGTTACCCGGAAGATCTCTTTCGAGTACAAACAAACACTTATGCGAAATACCACTTCGACGACCCAACGCTGTTCTTCAACCGCGACGGTGCATGGAGCGTTGCGCAGGCTCCTCCACTAGAACCTGAGCAAGCTGCAGCAATCGTTGGCGGTTCAGCACTAGCTACAGGAACCGGTGATGCGGTGTCTGTGCAAGATGCAAATGTGGCGCGGTTCGAGCCGTACTACACCATCTTCCATGCACCTAACAGCAAGTCTGATGTCGGTGTCTTTTCAATGTTGCGACCATTTGTCCCGTTCTCTTCAGACGACTCACGAAAAGAACTGCGTTCAATGATGGTGGTGTCAAGTGAGCCTGCAACATATGGCCAAATGACTTTGTATGAATTCACAGATCCGTTGCCACCTGGCCCAGCAACAGTTGCGGCCCAATTCGACAGCGAACCGGCAATTTCACAAATTATTACTCCTCTCGACCAACGTGGATCTCGAGTGGTGTTTGGTGACCTGCAAATTATCCCTGTTGCCAAGAGCCTTGTTTACGTACGACCGTTGTATGTTCGCCCCGATGATGCGGCAGCGAAACAAGTTTTTGTGCGCAAAATTCTCGCCTCATATGATTCACGTTCAGTTATTTCCGACTCGGTGACTGGGGCAATTGCAAAACTATTCCCTGGATTTTCGCTCGATTTGGGCGATCGTGTGGGTGGAGCAAATACATCAACCACTCCAGACACAACAAATACGACGTTGCCAGGAACTACTCCAACAACTGTGCCAGGTTCCACAGGAACAACACCAACAACGGTTGTTGGTGGCATTCCGCAAAGCCCATCTGAATTATTGGCATCAGCCGATGCATTATTTAGCGAAGCCGATGCCGCTCTGGCTTTGACGCCGCCTGATTTTGCAACGTACCAGGCCAAGCAATCTGCTGCGCGAGAACTGGTTCGTCGGGCGCTTGCTGCAGTGAAATAATCCTCAAACTATTTTTAGCGTGGTCTGCGAAGTTGGTCGGCAATTTCCGCAAGGTCTTGACGGAAGGTAATTTCGTATCGTGCTTGCTCTGTAGCAAGTCGAATTTGCGTAGCTTGCAGTTGAGCAATGGTTTCTGCAGATGCCCCGTCGCTTTGGTGTTCAAGTTTTTCTAAGTCGTTGCTGAGCTCGTGAAGTTGATTGGTGAGTTCGCGACCCAGTTGAACAACACGACCGTCGATAGCCGCGAGTGAGGTAGCGGCGGCATTTTGGCTGAGTGAAACTTCATGAATTTGTTGTTGAGCATTTTCTAGCTCGGTGCGCATGGCGAGCATCTCTGTACGCAAAGTATCAATATCATTGCCAACAATTTTGCGAAACTTCTTAAAGTTTGGTGCCTTTGCCATACGTCTCTAGCGTACACAGTGCTAAGACTGAGATGTGGTGAAAGCAACTGAAGCAGACCGTTGTAGCTGGTGTCTGAGCAGTGAGATATATATGAACTATCACGACACCGAGTGGGGCAGGCCCGTTGTCGATGACCTCCAATTGTTCGAAAAAATCTGCCTTGAGGGTTTTCAGAGCGGCTTGTCTTGGATCACTATTTTGCGTAAGCGTGAGAAATTCCGAGAGCTATTTTGCAATTTCAACCCAGATGAAGTTGCGCAATTTTCTTCACGTGAAGTGGACGCGCTGGTACTTGACCCTGGCATCATTCGACATCGCGGGAAAATAGTGGCCACCATTCACAATGCACAGTGTTTGTTAGAGATGAAAGCCACCGGAGAAACTCTTCGCGAGGTGGTGTGGCAATACGCAGACCCACCTGTTGCCCCAGAAATGCCTCATACGGGGGAGGTCCTTGCGCAAACCCCACAGTCACTTGCATTATCGAAAGAGTTGAAAAAACGGGGCTGGAAATTTGTTGGACCCACCACCATGTATGCCTTTATGCAGTCAATGGGGCTGGTGAACGACCATGCCACCACGTGTTATGTGCGCGCGGAGTGCGAACGCCAACGAGCGACGGTACACTTTCCCCCTACGACGCGGGGTGGAGCAGTCCGGTAGCTCGTCGGGCTCATAACCCGAAGGTCGCAGGTTCAAATCCTGCCCCCGCCACCAAGTATGAAAAGAGTCGGCCCTTGGGTCGGCTTTTTTCGTTTATTGTGTTGTTGAAGCCGCAAAATATGAGGGGGAAAAGTGTCGGATTTTGACTATGAAGACCTAGCCGGAATGCAATTGAATGATGCCGAACTGTTGTCGTTGGTCGGCCCGGGTGGAGAATGCATCTTTAACTGGACCACAAAAGAAGGGCATCCCGTGGGTGTGGTTGTTGCCTTTATTTATAAAGACGGCACTTTTTGGACCACCTGTGCTGAACGTCGCAAACGAGTACCCGCCTTGCGCAAGCGCCCACAGTCGGGAATTGTTATTAACCGCGATGGCAAGACGGCGAGTTACAAAGGTGACTCCATTGTGCATCAAAACGGCGACAAAGGTTTCAATGAACTCAAGACGTGGTTCTATGGGGCACTCTCGGGTGCAGCAGCGAGCCCGCAAGATGAGTATCGACAAGCATTTGCAAAATTTCTCGACTCACCACACCGTGTCATTATTGAAACTCCAGGACAACTTATTGTTGGCTTCGATGTAGAGAAGTTCCGAGCACAAACGAATAAGGCAATTGCAGCCGGCCTCGCGTAGCTAGTGCCGATGTTAATGAAATTTCGTCAACGCAACTCGCATATTCTTCAGCGTATTCAGAAGATAGAAGACGTGCAGGAAATTAGTTTTCTGAAGGCCGCATACTGTGCGGGTTGCGACGACGATCACAATGGCGACACGGTTGCTGCTCTTTTTGTTCCCACGGGAGTTTGGGCCACTTCAATGTCGGGGGAACATCACGGCCACGATGCAATTCGGGCATTTTTCCGCAGTGTGCGCGACAGCAAAAGAATGAAGTACTCCACTCATATGGTGACCAATGAGGTCATTGCAGTTACTGGAGACAATGCAAATGCAACGTGGAGTTTCACCATGATGTACACATCGCCAGATGAAAAGAGATATCGCATTTTGGGTTTTTATCGCGATACGTTTGTAAGAACATCAACTGGTTGGCGGTTTGCATCTTTATTTTCCGAAGTACAGGACTATGCAATTTTAGAAACTCAGACTTTTAGACACACTTCGTGAATTTACTTAATGATCTTCCGCAACCTTCGGTGCATCGCATTGCTGTGCAAGTAACCAAAGCCGGTTTGCGCGCGGTTCGCCAAGGAAGCCCTTGGCTTTACGATCAGGCAGTCATCTCACATAAGCCGCACGGCGAGTGTGGAGACTTGGCCGTTGTGTTCGATGACGAGAGAAATTTTGCCGGTATTGGACTGTGGGACCCAAATTCACCTATCAGAGTAAAAATGCTGCATAGCGGCAAGCCCGCAACAATTAACGCAGGCTGGTGGAAAGATCGCTTGCAAGTATGTCGGCAATTTCGTAATGAACTTTTAGAAGACGGCAGCACAACAGGCTTTCGTTGGGTGCACGGTGAAAATGATGGGCTCCCTGGGCTCATTGTCGACCAATACAGCAACACGGTTGTGGTGAAGTTGTACAGCGCTGCATGGTTTGCTCACTTGGCCAGTGTGGTTGAAGGAATTGTTGCTGTATCTGCACCCGAACGTATTGTTTTGCGGTTCTCCCGAACAGTGCGCGCAGGAAACACCTTTGGTTTAGAAGACGGAGCAACTATTTACGGCAGTGCTCCTGAAGGTCCCATTATGTTTTTGGAAAATGGGTTGCACTTTGAAGCCGATGTGGTGCAGGGGCATAAAACAGGGCATTTTTTAGATCAACGTGACAACCGTGCAATTGTGCGCACAATGGTGGAAGAACAAGTGCAAAGCGGCAATGCGCAATGCAGTGTGCTTGATGTTTTTTCGAGCACTGGTGGCTTCACTCTGTCGGCAGCTGCGGGCGGAGCCACAACGGTACATATGGTCGATGTCAGTGGGCCAGCATTAGCAACTGCACATCGCAACTTGGCACACAACACACAGATTCCTGCCATAGGACGGTGCACTGTGACCGATGTTCGTGGCGATGCATTTGCCATGTTGGAAGAAATGGTTGATGAAGGCCGAACCTTCGACATCGTTATTTTGGATCCGCCATCGTTTGCACAAAATCAAGAATCGGTACATCGAGCACTTGGCTCATACGAGCGACTCGCAAAACTGGGGATGGCTCTCACTGCCAATGGGGGCACGTTGGTGCAGGCATCATGCTCGAGTCGCATCGATATAGATCAGCTCATCGACGTTGCCGACGCGGCAGCCCGTGCAAGGGGGGTGTACCTCGATGAAATACGTCGCACCGAGCACCCGGTAGATCACCCCATCGGTTTTGAGTTCGGGGCATATTTGAAGGCGTTGTATTTCACCATTTCGCACGTTTAAAGCATTAGTTTTTGGCGAATTTAGGGCTTATTGGGAAACTTTCACTAGCCTGTGCCCTACGAAAGCGGAAGGCTGGGAATGAGCGGAAATTCGGTGTTCCGACACCAACACAGTGGAGTGCTGAGCATTGCGGCGGTGGAAGCGCCACATGTTGTCACCTCCGACTGGATTGATGAGCAGCTCGCCGAGACCTATCAACGCAATGGCCTACGGTCAGGCTTGCTTGCTGGTTTGGCAGGTATTGAAGAACGCCGTTGGTGGAATACAGATGTATCTTTTGCCGATGCTGCTGCAATGGCGGGGAAAGCAGCCATTGAAAAAGCTGGCATTGACCCCAGTGAAATCGGCGTGCTCATTTCTACTTCTGTATGTAAAGAACATCTCGAGCCATCTATTGCATGTTCGGTACATCACCAACTCGGTCTTTCGTCGGCCTGTTTAAATTTTGATATTGGAAATGCGTGTCTGGGTTTTGTCAATGCGATGCATGTTGCTGGCACCATGCTCGATGCAGGAACGGTGAAATACGCTCTTATTGTGGACGGCGAAGGAAGTCGTTACACGCAAGAGGCCACGCTGAATCGTTTAAGTAGTGCAGAGTCCACAGCGGGTGATGTTTTTGCAGAGTTTGCATCGCTTACACTTGGCTCTGGTGCCGCTGCAATGGTGATGGCACGAAGCGATAGGCATAGTGAAGTACATAAGTTCGTTGGTGGTGTCACTCGCGCCGCAACTCAACACAATTCGTTGTGCGTAGGAAGCCTCGATCGCATGACCACTGACACCCACGGATTATTGGTTGCTGGTCTCGATCTTGCTGCCGATGCATGGGCCGATGCAGCAGATGATTTCAATTGGTCTCAAGGCCTCGATTGGTACATCGTGCATCAGGTAAGCAAAGTACACACCACAATGTTGTGTGACCGACTCGGCATTAATTCAGCAAAAGTACCGCTCACCTTTCCTCAATACGGAAATGTTGGTCCGGCTGCTATTCCCATCACCTTGGCAAAAGTACAAGATCAAATTAAGCCCGGTGAGCGCGTATTGTGCATGGGCATTGGTTCGGGCCTGAACACCAGCCTCACCGAAATTCTTTGGTAATACCTTGGAGCAGTGCATGCCTCCATCTCGGCGCGAGCTCGAGAACATTGGTGTGCCCCCCGAGTGGTCAAGCGTTGTAGAGGTTCCGAGCCACGACGGGGCGACGTATTCATGGCACGTACTGCAACGACCGGGAACAAGTGAAAATGCGCCTGTCGTACTTTGTTTGCACGGCAACCCCACATGGTCGTTTTTGTGGTCGAGGTTATTTCATGAACTGAATAGCGATGTTCGCATTATTGCCCCCGACCATTTATCAATGGGGTATTCACAAAACCTAGGCCCTCGTAGTTATGAAACTCGAGTAAAAGATATTGAAGATCTTCTGCGTGCGCTCAGTATTTCAGAACCTATTTGGATAGTTGCGCAAGATTGGGGTGGTGCACTGGCGATGGGTTACGCAGTTGCATACCCCAACAGCGTGGCCGGTCTTGTGCTGTCGAATACCGGAATAGCGATTCCCGAAGGGCGTCGTGCGCCGCTCCTCATTAAAATTTCTGCCGCAAGTGGAATGCACCAATTCATTACGCAACGCACGTCACTGTTTGTGAAGGGAACTCCACTTCTTCCCGGACATTCGCTCACCAAGGTGCAGCGCAAGGCGCTTGCTGCGCCATACAAAAAAGCACATGCACGGCAGGGAATAGCTGGCTTTGTAGCGGAAGTGCCGTTCAATGCACAACACCCCAACCACAAGGTGCTCAATAGAGTTGCCGAGCAATTACCACATCTCAACATTCCCGTGCGCCTCGTTTGGGGGGCAAAAGATCCTGTCTTTAACGACGACTTTGCTGATGATCTTTTGCATAGGTTTCGCAATGTTGCGCTTCATCGCCTAGCCCGAGCAGGTCATCTGGCGGTATTAGAAACATCAATTGCATCATTTGTTGAAGATGCAATGCAAGAAACCACATCTCAGAAATTGCCACTGTTGTCTTTAGGTGAGTCAGAACCATTGTGGGGTCGGTTAGAACAAGCTAATCGCGCACACGAACTTGCAGTGCACGATGCAACTACTCAGGAGAGTGTCACGTTTGGTGAATTTTCTGCTCGTGTTGCAACCTATGCCCAGGAATTAGATCGACAAGGAGTGCAGCGCGGGCAACGCATTGCAGTACTGGTGCCTCCAAGTATCGACCTCATTGCAGTGGTGTATGCAGCGTGGAGAATAGGTGCAGTAACTGTTATTGCCGACCGCGGGTTGGGTCTGCGCGGTTTAGGAAATGCTGTTCGCTCTGCACGAGTGCAACATGTTGTTGGACCACAAAAAGCTGTGCTGGCTGCACGTGCATTGCGTTGTGCTCCCCACGCAACATTTATTGCGCTCGGCGACCTTCAAGGTGCGAAAAAACTGGAATCTTTAGCAGAGTTGTATGTACCACAGCCACAGCCGCAAGATCTTGCTGCCGTGTTGTTCACTTCAGGAGCAACTGGCCCTGCAAAAGGTGTGCGCTACTCGCATCAACAACTTTGTGCGCAACGCGATGCATTGCAAAAGTTGTACGGCATTACAAACGCCGACCGATTCGTTGCTGCATTCGCCCCCTTTGCTTTGTATGGTCCTGCCCTGGGTATTTGTACTGGCCTTGCCAACATGGATGTCACTGCACCACGCACACTGACTGCACAGGCATTAAATGAAGCCTGCGAAAGTATTCAGGCCACCATGGTGTTTGCTTCACCCGCAGCCCTTGCCAATGTGATAGCCACTGCACCTGCGGTCAGCACTAATGCACTGAGCAAGGTCCGACTCGTGATGTCTGCCGGAGCGCCAGTGCCTATAGAAACGCTGCGCGCAATGAAAGCTTTGTGCCCACAAGCAGAACTTCATACCCCATATGGAATGACCGAGTTGCTTCCACTCGCCGATATTTCTCTTGCACTACGTGAAGACATTGGCCATGACCAACAGGGAAGCGGTGGAGTATGTGTAGGTACAGCAGCAGATGGTTGTGATGTTGTTGTAGCCGTACCCGGTTCAGGGCAGGTAGTTGTGCCACTTGCAGCAGGTGTTACAGGTGAAATTCTGGCGTCGGCGCCATGGATGTCTGACGGGTACGACCGCTTGTGGCAAACACAAACAGCGGCTCGTCCGGCCCGTCAGGGTGAAGCCCGCACGTGGCACCGCACCGGCGATGTGGGGCATCTCGACACTGCAGGAAATATTTGGGTAGAAGGGCGGGTGGTGCACGTTATTCACGCGGTGGAAGGCCCCGTTACTCCTGTGCCTCTCGAAATTGCAGCAGAAGAAGTTCCTGAAGTGCAGCGCGCGGCGGTGGTAGGCGTTGGCCCGCATGGCGTACAGCAAGTTGTTGTGGTGGTGGAAACCGCCAATGGCGCCGAGGGTGAAGCAAGCCCTGCACTCACATCAGAAGTGCGATTAGCTGTTGCTCCACAAAAGGTAGCCGCCGTGTGGGTGGTGAAAGAGTTGCCTGTCGATATTCGACACAATGCAAAAATTGACCGCACCGCGTTGGCAAAGAAAATGAGCATTCTTTTGTCTGGTGCCAAAAAATGAAAATTTTAGTAACAGGTGCTGGCAGTTTATTGATGCGAGAAGTTGCCGTTGCATTAGCGGCTCGTGGTGAAGAAGTGGTGTGCATGCAGCGCCGTGAAGCACATTTCCCCACTGGAGTGCGCATTCATCAGGAATTGGGTGATATCACCAACTTGGGTGCAGTCACAAAAGCAATGGATGGTTGCGATGTGGTGGTGCACGGAGCAGCACGTGTTGGTGTTTTAGGAACCTGGAGCGAGTTCTACAACACCAATGTTGTAGGCACGCAAAACATTTTGTCAGCGGCTCATACCCTTGGTGTTTCGCGCATCGTGCATGTTTCTACGCCATCGGTTGCGCACGTGGGGAGTTCACTTGTGGGAGCAATTGCAACTCCTGCAGTCACTGGGCACAAGCGTGCTTTTTACGCCGAGAGTAAAGCAATAGCAGAAATAGAAGCTCTCAATGCAAATAATAATTCACGTGCCGTTGTTGCCATACGTCCGCACTTAGTGTGGGGTCCAGGCGACACTCAACTTGTTGGTCGTATTGTGCAGCGTGCAGAAGCGAATCGTTTAGCAATGGTGGGCAGTGGCGATGCACTCATCGATTCCACTTACATTGCAAATGCGGTCAGCGCTTTGGTTGCGGCGGTTGATGCTGTACACGTGGGGGCTCCCTGTGCAGGCAAGGCGTACGTCATTGCAAATGGCGAACCGCGTACGGTGCGCGAGTTGATGCAAAAAATTTGTGAAGCAGCAGACGTTCCCTTTCAACCAAAGAAAGTGCCGCTGTCTGTTGCTCTCGTGGTGGGCTCACTTGTTGAGCGCATTTGGCCTCGCATAGGAAAAGGCGAGCCGCCACTCACCAGGTTCGTGGCTGAACAGCTGGGTACCGCACATTGGTTCGACCCACGGCCCGCCGCGCAAGATCTCAAATGGTCACCGACGGTGACTCTCGACGAAGGATTTTTGGAATTACACCAGTGGTTTTTGGACCAGCCAAAGCCATAACCACAATGAGTGTTTACCTGCCCGCACGAAATGCTTATGGGGCACGGAGTTCAGTGCCCAACGAAGCGAAAAATGGGGTACTAAAAGTTCGGTTAATATTTTTTGAGAAGTGAGGAAAAAGGAGCAAGATGCGAATTCTGCTCATACCCTTACCTCGTTACAACAGGTGGGGTGCCGCAGGTAGTCCACATTACAGCGATAAGGAAATAGAGAAGTTATGCCAACAGGTACCGTGAAATTTTTTAATGACGAAAAGGGATTTGGTTTCATTTCCCGTGACGACGGAGACGATGTATTCGTGCACTTCTCCAACATCGAAGGCTCAGGCCGTCGCTCACTCGTAACCGGCCAGCAGGTCGATTTCGAACTTGGCCAAGGCCAAAAGGGTGTCGAAGCACACAACGTCCGTCCACTCTGACGTTCGCTTTCTATATCGACTAATGCATTGCGCATTGGTCAAGCACTGAGCCCGGATCTCTGTAGAGACCCGGGTCTTTGTGTATCTGGGCATCAGTTCGTTGTCTAAGATATGCCTATGTCAAATGAAGTGAACTTTTATACCGCTAGTGCTGCGCTTGCTGGCAAGGAATATCTTGATGTTGCTGCCATGAAAGTGGTGTATCAACTTGAAGTGAGTGGTGAGGTTTTTTATAACCTGCTTGCCGATCGAGTGAACAATGCAGAAGCCGCTGAATTGCTTCGCAGAAATGCTGTTGAAGAGCGCGGTCATGCACGCCGTTTAGCTCGCGCTATTTCTTTGAAGTTGGGCAGTGAATGGGAAGCAACGGCTGCTGAAGAAGAAATTCTTTCTATTCCGCTTCCCGATGTTGTTACCGCCGAACTGTTCGCTGGAATTGTGCAAGGTGAAATTAATGGCGACGCTGGGTATCAGCATTGGGCCGATCATGAACCCGATGAAGAAGTAGAACGACTACTGCGCCTCAACGGGCGCGAGGAAACAATTCACGCAGGGCGCGCACAACAGGTGCTTGAGATCTTGCAGAAATCGGCGTCGTAGAGACCGAATTTAGTAAGCGTGAATGGCTTCTACGCCGTCCCATTGTGATGCAGCCTCAGCAATTTTGGTGAAGAATGCCGCCATTGACTCATTGGGGTCAACGAATTCCAAATAGGGAAGCCCGCAGTTTCCACTCAAGTAAAGAAATTCATTTCCTGTGGCAGTCATGCCGTGCTGAACAACCTCAGAACCGAGGCCTTCAAAGTGTTGGCGCGAGCGTTCAATATTTGCCCAGTAACACACGTGGTGCACGCCTGTGCCGCCTGCTTCAAGGAACTCTCGGTAAATGGAAGGCAATGAAAGATCGGGCTGGATGAGTTCAATTTGCTGCCCACCAGTATGGGCAAGGCCCATGCGGGCGCGCATGGTTACTTTTTCACCACGGTACAAAGTGTTCTCCACTTCAACGTGGTACAAAAACCATGGGCCAACACCTTGTACGTCTGCCCACTCGTGGGCTGACTTTTCAATATCATCAACTACAAAAGCAGTTTGGCGAATAGGGCCGAGCCATGTTGGCGCTGTGGCCATTACGACCGTTCACCCATGAAGTAGTCGAGCCAGTCGTGGTAGTGCTGAACACGTGCTTCTTCTTCACTGAGTATTTGACTGGTGAAACCCCGTGAGTGCATACCAGCTTGGACATCGCGAATGAGATGCACATCTTGGTCGACGGTAATGTCCATCGATTTGCGGCCAGCAATGACGTCGTCTTGTTCAAACTCGTCGTGTGTTGGTCGTGGAATGGGCAAAAGATCTTTCGGGTTCGACGGGCGAAATTCAACGCCTGCTCGAGCGGCGACTTCTGGGTTTGGCGCCAATTTAAACGTGTACTTATCCCAAAAGCATTTGTTGGGGTCGGTGGGGTGTGGGCGAGCCCGCATCACCAATGCCGATTCGGGTTGGGCAGTAATCATCATGTTGGGGAACAGGTTGTACTGCTCAATATCGGACAGTCTGTCGTCACTGAGTTCGCTGTAATCGAAACCCAGTTCTGGGCCTTTTTCACGGCGCATCTTTTGTACATCGAGACGAATTTCGAGGTTGCGTCCGTTGTATAGAGCAGGGTCAACGCCATATTTTTCGAGTTGAACCTTTTGATAGAAGTTCGGCTCTTCGGGAATAGGCAAACGTGAGTTCACGGTGTGGCCAATGATGTTCACACCCGTGTGGCCATTTTCAAAAAGTTCTACTTGTGCTGTTGGGCAATCAAACAACATGGCGTGTTGTGGGTGAATGTGCTCTACGTGGTACAACTCACCAAAGTTGTCGTAGACGGCTTTCCAGTTGCAGTCGAGTCGTACAGTCTGGTCGCCAACCAGAGTCATGTTTTCTACGTGGAATGGAGCGACGCGGTCGCCGACCATGCCAAGGTATTCGCGCAGTGGTGCTGCGTTGTTGTCCATGCAGATCCACACAAGACCGGCAAAGGTGTCTACTTGTACTTGTTGCATAGAGCGTTCGTTGCGGTCAACTCCACCACTGAAGCGGTTGTTGTCGGGAACAACTACAAGTTTTCCGTCGAGGCGATACGACCAGCCGTGGTAAGGGCATACAAACTTTGCGACGCATCCATGATCTTCGGTAGCTACTTTTGCACCACGATGTTGGCATGCATTGTAGAAGGCAGCAATTTCTCCTTCTTGAGTGCGCGAGATAATGATGGACTCACGACCAAGGTTAAAAACGGAAAAGTCTCCAACGTTTGCAACGTCTCTTTCCAAACACGCAAAGAGCCACATGCGCGGCCACAAGTTGTCGGCTTCGCGTTGCATGTAAGTAGGTGAGAGGTAGCGCTCTGGGGTAATGGGGAGCGGCTCCACGGGCGCGGCTCCATGCACAATTGTCGGTATTGCTTTCACTTCAGCCATTGTGTCCCCTCGGCAAGTTTCTACTCACCACATCGTACGCCGAATTCTTCCAAAGGGAAATGGTTAGAGGAGCGCGAGTTGCCCACCATCGAGCACAATTTCGGAGCCATTCACCATAGAAGCGACATCAGACGTCAAATAAACAACCGCCTGGGCAATTGCCTGTGGGCTAATAAATTTCCCTGTGGGGTTCAGCGCCGAAAGAGCCGCTGCAACTGCTTCGGGGCCTTGTGCGATGAGGGGTGCGGCAACAGGTGTTTCTGTGGGGCCAGGCGATACCGCATTGACACGAATGTTGTGATGTACGTATTGAATAGCCGCTTGTTTCGTGAGACCCAATACTCCGTGTTTAGCGGCTACATAGGCTGGGCCGGCACGATGGCTTCCGCGGTGGCTCACCGTAGAAGCGTTATTAATAATGACCCCGCCACCAGTTGTCAGCATTGCAGCAATTTCGGCGCGCATGCAACGAAAAACACCAGTGAGGTTGACTGCAAGCATGTCGTCCCAGGAGTCGTCGCTGTATGTATGAAAGTCGTTCATACGATCAAATATGCCAGCGTTGTTAAAAGCAATGTCGAGTTTGCCAAACAGAGATACAGCAGTTTCCACCATGGAGTTGATGTCGCTAGATGAACGCATATCGGCCGCATAAAAAGATGCAGTGCCACCGGCCTCTTGAATTTTGCTCACTACCTGCTCTCCAAGTTCACGTCGGCGACCAACAACGAGTACTTGTGCGCCGGCATCTGCAAGCGCGTATGCAGTTGCTTCACCTATTCCTGAAGTCGCACCCGTCACCAGGGCAGATTTACCTATGTGGCTTTTGTCTGGCACTACATTATCTCTTTACAACGTTTGCGTTATCTGATCGCCAGATGGGTTGCATGATGCGATGTTGAATACGCCAACCTTCAGTAGTGCGAACAAAAATATCGTCGTAGTAGCCACCAATAATGAAGTTGTCGCCGCCCTCGGTACCAGTTTTTACATGCTGGGCGTGTAACTGGCAACGATGAGTAGCTGTGTCGCCATTGACCACAACTTGATGATTGCCTACAAGGTGTTGAGTGAAATCGAGTCGCAGGAGCGAACCGGAAATGCGCGCAATAATTGCATCGCGTGTATCGCAGTGAACGCCGTTCAACATTCCTGTCGCATCAGCAGCAAACACTTCTTGAAGCGCGTCGAAGTTTCTTGTATCAAGTGCCCACGTGTATGCAATGGCAACATTGACAATTGCGTGAAAATCTTCATATGTTGATGTCATTACTACAGGCCGATTCGTCCGGTTTCTTGCACAATTTGTGACCCAAGTTGCACGAAGCGATGGTTACGGTCTCCAATGACTTCTCCGGCACCATCGACAACTAATACGTGTCCATTCACATAGCTTGCCTCATCGGATGCAAGAAACAACGCAGCGTTAGCAATATCGGCTGGTTGTCCAGCACGGCGCATGGGGTTTGAAACACCAATTTTGGTGTTGGCCTCGGTCAGGTTGGCAGAGCTGCCAGTAACGAGCCACGCAGTAAGCCCACTCACGGTTCCACCGGGAGCAATGGCGTTGACGCGAATACCAAGTGGCCCAAGTTCTGTTGAAGTGCTCTGTGTTAACCCGACAACACCATGTTTTGCCGCGGTGTACACGTGTGGCCCTAAGCCGGCACGTAAGCCTGCAGTACTTGTTGTGTTGATGATGTTTCCACCATTGCCGCTAGCAATCATTGCTTTTGCAGCATGCTTAATTCCGTAGAACACACTGCTCAGAAGTACATCAATAGAACGGCTCCACGCATCGCCAGGAATTTCTGCAACTGGCCCAACCGCACCAAGAATGCCGGCATTGTTAAACATGCAATCGATACGACCAAAATGCTTCACTGCAGCAGCAACAACTGCGTCAACTTCATTTTCATTTGCAACATCAGTTTTCACAAAAATTGCTTTATCGCCAAATTGTTTGGCAAATGCTGTTCCGGCCTCTACTTGAATGTCGGCAATAACGCAACGGGCACCTTCTGCAATGAAGCGTTCCACGGTGCCGGCGCCAATACCGCTTGCACCACCAGTGATGACTGCTACTTTTCCTTCAAGACGACCGGCCATAGTGGTTCCTTTGTATTGGGCAATTACTGCACTTGGGGGAAACGGTAGCCGTCAGGTGCATGAAGTAGATAAGTTGGAGAGATGTCATCTAAGCCATCAGTTTCCATTCCATCCACCGACCCACCTGCTGACCTCGTCATTGAAGACCTCACTGTGGGTACTGGCAAGGAAGCCACCAAAGGCACCAACGTAGAAGTGCACTATGTAGGCGTTGCATGGAGCACTGGCAAGCAATTCGATGCAAGCTGGGATCGCAATGAAGCCTTTGAGTTCCGTCTTGGTGCGGGCCAAGTCATTGCCGGCTGGGACCAAGGCGTTTCAGGTATGAAAGTAGGGGGCCGTCGCTCGCTCACCATTCCCGCGCATTTGGGCTATGGCAATCAGGGCGCTGGCGGAGTCATTAAAGGTGGCGAAACTCTCGTTTTCATTGTTGATCTACTGAACGTCAACTAATTGTGTGAGGTAGGCTTGCCCTACGAAATAGATGCGCACCAGCGCGTCGCTTCAATGTGCTGTAAGTGTCATGTTGAAGGTAATCGAGACTTACATTTGGTGACTTATGAATATCCTCGTAGTGGGAGCAGGAGGTGTAGGAGCCTCGATGGCTTCTATCGCCGAGACCAGGTCGTTCTTTACGTCTTTCGTATTGGCCGACATCACGAAGGCCCGTGCAGAAGAGGCCATTGCTGAACTCGACGACCCCGGAAGATTCGTGGCCGAACAGGTTGATGCTCGTAATGAAGCAGACCTTGTTGCCCTCATTCAACGCGTGAATGCCGACATTGTTATTAATGCTTGTGACCCACGTTTGAACGACCCTATTTTCAATGCGGCGTTTACAGCCGGTTGCAGCTATATCGACATGGCGATGAACTTAAGTACGCCGCACCCCACTAACCCGTATGAAGAAGTGGGAACTCCCCTTGGTGCAAATCAAATTGCTTCCGATGAAAAGTGGCGCGAGCGTGGCATCTTGGCGTTGGTGGGAATGGGTGTAGAGCCCGGGCTCAGCGATATTTTTGCGCGTTATGCAGCCGATCACTTATTCGACACCATCGATGAAATTGGCGTGCGCGACGGCTCTAACTTGTCGATTGATGGTCTAGATTTTGCACCAACATTTTCTATTTGGACCACTATCGAAGAATGTTTGAATCCACCTATTGTCTGGGACTCCACACGTGGTTTGTATACAACCGATTGCTTTAGTGAGCCCGAAGTGTTCCACTTTCCAGCAGGAATCGGCCCTATTGAGTGTGTGAACGTTGAGCACGAAGAAGTGATTCTTGTTCCACGCGAAGTCGACTGCAACCGCGTGACTTTTAAATATGGACTTGGTGCCGAATTCATCGACTGGCTCAAAACGTTTGCCTACTTAGGTCTCGACAGCACGGAAAAAATTCGCGTTGGCGACGTAAGCGTTTCTCCGCGCGATGTTTTGGCGTCAGTATTGCCAAACCCAGCAAAATTGGGTCACCTCATGCACGGCAAAACCTGTGCAGGCACATGGGTACGCGGCACCTACGACGGAGCCCCAAGAGAGGTATATCTGTACCACGTTGCAGATAACGAGATCACCATGCGGGAGTGGGGTTCGCAAGCAGTGTTGTGGCAAACAGCGGTGTGCCCAGTGGTCGCCCTGGAATTGCTGTGCAACGGAAGTTGGAAGGCCACCGGCGTTCGTGGCCCGGAAGCTTTCGATGCGGTGCCATTTTTGAACCTATTAAGTGACTACAGCACGCATCACGGCATGGTGGAAATGGGTCCTGGTTTGTGGCCGAGCCCAAAGCCCACCGGGCAGCCAGGCTGGGATCGTCCTGTCCGACGCGCCGTAGTGCCGAGTTGAAGCCTATTATTTGAGGTATGACAGCTACAGAAGCACGTTTTCGTCAAGCACCTGGTATTTCTTACCAGCAAATTCTTGATACCGATAGCCACGAAGTGCCGGAAGTTTTACGCCTCGAGTCATCCCCGTATTTGGGTTCGGCCGATGTCGATATTCAGCGCTTCATTTCGCGTGAGTGGCATGAAATGGAACGTGACCTCATGTGGAGCAAAGTGTGGCAGTTCGCTTGCCGCGAAGAGCACATTCCGAACGACGGCGATTACATCGTCTATGAGATTTGCAACAAGTCCTACATAGTTATTCGTCAGGCTGATGGATCCATTAAATCTTTTGTGAATGCATGTCTGCATCGTGGTCGTCAGCTGAAGCAGTACGACGGCAAGTGCAGTGAGATTCGTTGTTCATTTCACGGTTTTACTTGGGCAACAGAAGGCCACCTCACCGAAATTCCCGCCGGATGGGATTTCGAACACGTCACCCCAAGCGAGTTTTCTTTGCCAGAAGTGCAGGTAGGAACATGGGCAGGCTTCGTTTTCATTAACCCCGACCCGCGCGCACAGTCATTTGAAAGTTTTCTTGGAGAGTTGCCGCAGCATTTTGAACGCTGGGATCTTGGTGGACGCTACGTTCAGGCACATGTTGCTAAGAAACTCAATTGCAACTGGAAAATCGCGCAAGAGGCATTCAGCGAGGCGTATCACGTGAATGCAACTCATCCTCAAATTCTTGGGTACCTTGCAGATACCAGTAGTCAAGTTGATGTGTGGGGAAATTTCAGTCGTGTGATTACCCCAGGTGGACTGCAAAGCCCACTGTTAAATTACACCGTTGACGAAAACGACATTATGCGCATCATGATGGATGTTCGTGTTGATGAAGAATCTGCAGTTGTTGTTCCTGAAGGAAAAACCGCTCGAGAAATAGCTGCCATTGCCACGCGCGATCGCTGGCGCCCCATTGTTGGTGACGCAGTAGATGACTGGTGCGATGGTGAGTATCTTGACGCCATTGACTACACGTTGTTCCCTAACTTCCACCCATGGGGTGCGTATAACCGCATTGTGTACCGATTCCGCCCATTAGGTGACAACCATCGCCAATCCCTCATGGAGTGCTTCTTCATGTCGCCATTTTCTGGTGAACGGCCTGACCCAGTGGAAATGCACCTGCTCGATTTTGATGAGTCATGGTCGAGTGCTGAAGAGTTGGGCAACTTGGGCAAAGTATTTGATCAGGACGTTTTCAATATGGAACGTGTGCAAATTGGTCTGGAAACCACTGTGAAGCCAGGAGTGACTTTGGCGAACTACCAAGAATCAAAAGTGCGTTGGTTCCACAACATGCTCGATCGGTACTTGGGGGTTTAGGAAATGAATGGTTTAACACATCCAGTATCGAAGTTTATCTACGAAAAAGATGCTGATGGAAACATCAAAGTCACCGACGGAAATCGTTCGGGTTTATTTCGGCTAGACGGTAAATGGATTTCCGGGGAAATCTTTGAATGTGACCCACAAATGTGCGGCTGGGTAAGTGGCCCGCGTTATGCGAACCATCGCCTCGATACCACTGCCGATAAGCACTAGTTCTGGTTGCTCGATACTTTAAAACGTATCGAGCAGCGCAATGCAGTCGAGATCGCCAATGGCGGTGCTTGAGCGCGTCACCATTGCAGTCATGAATGCTTTGCCACGCTCATTTGACGGGTCGAGGGTTCCGGCAATAACGGTGGCGTACAGCCACAGGTACATCACGGCACGACGGTATTCATCCCATGCCTGCTCAGCGGTGTAGTTCTTCACTCCATTTTTGAGAAGCTCGTTATGCCACATTGCAACAAGTGCTCGCTCATTGTCGCGGCGATCGGTGACGCTCATATTGTGGCTTAATAGGTACGCAAGATCTTGTACGCCTTTGGAACGCAATGTGCCTTGCCAGTCGAGAACAGCCATTGGGGCATGGTCGGGCTCAACGCCAAACATGAGGTTGTCCATACGCCAGTCGCCGTGCACCAACGTGTGTGGGTGAGAAACAATCCACGCTTGCATTTTGGGAACTGTTGCGAGGAACTTGTCTTTGTTGTTCTTCAACTCGGGGCTAATGACATCACCAAAAATGGCAACCATTGCATCCCAACCCGCTATAGCGCCTTGCAGCAATGCATCGGAGTGGACACTCGGATAGTGATACGGAACAAATTCAAATTCATCGGACTCAACTTTTTCCCAAAATGCTGAGTGGAGCTTGCCCATTTCAATAATTGACATCTCTGCTTGCTTCACACTGCAGCCTTCCACTTGGTCGCCAAGGGCATAACCAGAAAGGTCTTCCATCACCATGATGAATGATGACGCAGAAGTGGTGTGAGCGAAATACAACTTGGGAAGGCGCAATCCGGCCTTTGGCCCCAGTAACTGGCAAAAACGCACTTCACGTTCATACACATTGAACGTGGTGGCAACAGCCAAGTTTCCTTCCACTTCCGTGGGGTATTTCACCACTACCGACTGTGGTGCATTTCCTGCATCACCCGAATAGGTAGGCGTGATGACTTCAATGAGACCGAGCATTCCCACACCCACACCGACGGGGCGACGAGTAATGCTCACAATTCCTGCACCTGCTGGCATGGTGTTGCTCGACTTCAGTGCCGCCGCTAACCAGTCGGTAGTGATTTCATCGGGACGTAGCGGGTAGTTGTTTGCATCAATTGTCATATAGCAAAAATAGCATTTCCCACAGCAGGAAAAAACCACACGAAAGTTGTAGTTACCGATAAGTACGGAAAAACTCGGCCACATCGTTGGCAACGAGTTCTGGTTGTTCTGCTGCTGCGAAGTGTCCGCCCGCTGGCATGCGGGTCCAGCGTTGAATGTTGGCAACACGTTCTGCTGCACGGCGCGGAAGAAAAATAAGATCGCCAGGGAATACAGCCATAGCGGTGGGCGCCTCCATAGTGGGCGTGCGATTGTGCTCGGGTTGCCATGGTTCATTTGTGCGCCCGTAATACATGCGACATGAACTGCCAAATGTTTCAGTGAACCAATAGATGCTCACCAATGTTGCAAGTTCTTCCATGGTGAATGAACGCTCTACATCTCGGTGGCCGTTTGCATCGGCTGAATCACTCCAGAGTCGGCGCCGTTCAATGAGCCATGCGGCCATGCCTGCAGGAGAGTCGTGCATTGCATAAGAAAGAGTTTCTGGCTCGATGCCTTGCACGGTGTAATGGCTTGTTGCCGTTGCCATGCGAGTTTTCATGAGTTCTGGATAATGCTTTTCTTCTTCGTCGTAATCGCTAGCAGTGATGTCGGCACGATTCAGACCAAAAAACATGGGCAAGGTGATGTGTGCCCCATGAAGCGATGGTGCATGAGCATGTGCGAGTTCTGCAGTAACAATGGCACCCCAGTCGCCACCATGAGCGCAGTACGTGGGGTAACCAAGAACTTCGGTCATGAGTTTGTTCCACAAGTGTGCAACATCACGCGTAGAGAGATGACCGACGGGAAATGGAGATGAATAACCGAAACCAGGTAGTGAGGGAACGACGACATCGAATGAATCGAGTGGTGAGCCACCAAATAATTCGGGGTGGGCAAGTTGCTGGGCAACATCGCGGTAATCCCAGTAGCTCCACGGCCAGCCATGAGTGGTGATGATGGGCAGTGGAGCAGGACCACTTCCTTTCAGGTGCACAAAGTGCAATGGAATGCCATCAATTTCGACCCGATAGTTGGGCAGCGCATTCATTTTTGCGACTTGTTGTTCCCAGCTGAATTCATGACGCCAATAGTGCAAGAACGATTGAAACCATTCTTGCTGCATGCCATATTTCCATTGCTCATTTGCCACACCGAGAGGAAAGCGCGTGTTGTCGAGTCGGTGGTGGAGGTCTGCAACTGCTGCAGCGCTGTACGGAATGGTAAATGGCTGTGGAATGGGTGGCATGTTCTATTTCTTTTTTTCTCGACCGCCGTATTGGTAACTGCGTTCAGTGCGGCCACCGGCAACAAGAATGTTTTGGCCTGTTACCCACGATGATGCTGGCGATGCAAGATACAAAACTGCGGCACCAATATCGTCGGGAGTTCCTAAGCGCCGTAGTGGAATAGTTGAGGCAATGGCATCGAGGTCGGCTGCAATGCCAAGAACTTCCAAAAATGCTTCTGTAGCAATTGGCCCAGGTGAAACGGTATTCACACGAATATCACGCTCGGCGAGTTCAAGGGCAAGAGTAAGGGTGAGGTTAATCATTCCTGCTTTAGAAGCTGCATAGGGGCCAGTCATTGGCGAACCGCGCATGCCGGCACCAGATGCAATGTTGATGATGACTCCACCATTTGGCATATTTTCTGCTGCGGCTTTTGCACCCTGAAATGCGGAAGTGAGATTCAGTTCGAGTTGGTTGCGAAAAACTTCATCGGGCGTATCAATTAATAGACGAGTTGTTTTTTCATCGGAACCACCAACGTTGTTGACCCATACGTCGAGGCGACCAAATTCTTTAATTGTCGCTGCGGCAATGTTTTCAGAAAAATCACGAATGTCACCAGCGACGGTAAGGGCGCGTTGGCCGCGTTCACGAACACCTGCCGCCGTTTCATCGAGGTCACCTTGGCGCCGCGAGTTCAGAACAACATCGCAGCCAGCATCGGCGAGTGCCCATGCAATGCCACGACCAATACCTTGGCCGGATCCGGTGACTACAGCTACTTTGCCGTCCATGCGAAATGTGTCGAGAATGCTCATGGCACGACAATAGTGGCGTTGGATAAGTGGTTGGGCAGGCGGAGTTCAGAAAAGAACTACGCTCTGCGAACAGGGATATTTCATAAGGAGCACACATGGCCGGTGTATTAGGAAACTTGCAAGGAAAAACCGCAGTCATTACTGGTGGTGCGTCGGGAATTGGTTTAGCAATGGCCCAGCGCTTTGGCGCAGAGGGCATGAACGTAGTGATTGCCGATGTTGAACAAGGTGCACTCGATGCCGCAAGCGATTTGTTGAACGATGCAGGTATTGCGTGTGCTGCAATGCGATGCGATGTGTCCGATCGTCATGCTGTTGAGGCACTCGCCGATTTCTCTTATGAGGAGTTTGGTGCAGTTCATATTTTGTGCAACAACGCAGGCGTCGTGCATCGCGACCTCACATGGGAAGCATCAATTGAATCGTGGGAGTGGGTGCTTGGTGTTGACCTCTGGGGCCCCATTTATGGCGTGCACTCTTTTGTGCCGCGCATGCTCGCTTCTGGTGAACCTGGCCATGTTGTGAACACTGCTTCAACAGCAGGCATTTTGGCGTTCCCCAGCATTGCTTCCTACGACGTCGCAAAGCAGGGAGTAGTTGCATTGTCTGAAGCGTTGCTTGCCGATGCCATGGCAGCCAACGTGCCGTTGCGGGCGTCGGTGCTGTGCCCCGGAGTCGTGCGCACAAAAATTGGTTTCAGCGAACGTAACCGCCCAGGTGGCGTCAAGGGGGAAGCCTTTGGCACCCAAGGTCTCACCACTGCAACCGAAGCGATTGACCCTGAAGATGTTGCCGACCAAGTGCTCGAGGCCATTAACAACGGAACCTTTTGGATTATGACCCACCCGCGCTACGTGGAGTTAGTGAAAGAACGGGCAGAAGGCATGCTGACGGGTGGTATACCGCCCATTCCGCGACCCATTTAGACAAGTCTGCGGCAAATTGAGAATTTCCTCAGTTCTCATAGTGTGACTCAGGCCTCACCTCAGGTAGTTTTTCACGAGTACGAAAGTGAACTGACGGTAAACGCCGCCAGCATCAAGGGGAGACATCGTGTTAGCTGACAAATGGATTATTGACCGCACTCCAACAAAGCGTTTTCCTAGTTACACGCGCGGTAACGCTGCCGACGTATTGGCCGACCCTGTGAGCCCATTGGGGTGGAGTCTGTGCTGGGAAAAAGGTGTGGTGCTCGGGTGTGTAGTCGGCTTTGTTACTTTCGGCGTTTTTGAACACGAAGATTACGGTACTCCGCCAGAAACATTCGGACTTTTCGGTGGCTATTTCTATAACTCGCTGATGCAGGCTCGGCTGATGGGTGTACGTATGCCAGGTGCAAGCCCAGAGGCTATTGACGCAGCATATTTCGACGACAACCCCGATGTACCGCCATACGTTGCAGAGCCATGGCACGAAAGCGCTGTTCATGAAGTGAGGCTTGGCGAAACCATGGCTTATGTCATGGGCTCAACGGTGCATCCACCCGTAGAGGAACAAAAAATTCTCGCCATAAAAATTCGTGCAGAGCGCCCGAACCTTTCCGCGTTGAGCGATGCAGAACTCGTTGCACGTGCACGCAGCATGGCCCCTATTCAAGTAATCATGTTCGAACAACACGTGTGGTCATCGCTTGGTGCTTCGCTCGGGCCAGGAGCCGTGCAAGCAATTACTGCATCAATCGGTCGGCCAGAAGACGGCGTGCGTCTGATTGGTGCTGTTGGCGATGTCGACTCTGCGCTCATCGCTATCGACTTGTGGGACCTTTCGCGCACCATTCGCTCGACACCTGAAATGACCGCAGCATTCGATGCCGGATTCGACGGTTGGCAAGGCCGCATTGCCGGCACTGAATTTGAAAAGGCGTTGAACGCTTTCATGTTGAAGCATGGTTCGCGTGGGCCAAACGAGTGGGACCCTGCTGCACACAGCTATGAAACAAACCCACGTTTAGCATTTGCACAACTCGATCGCTTGCGTCACCAAAGTGATGGTTCTGACCCTCGCGCAGCAAGCAAGCGCAATGGCGCAGAACGCGCACGTTTGTTTAAAGAAATTTCTGAAGCACTTGCTGGCGATACCGAAACAGCAGGAATGTTTGCTGCTGGTTATGCATCGGCTGCTGGTTGGCAACAAGCGCGTGAGCGTTGCAAGACCAACAATATTGCTGTTATCCATGAGGTACGGGTGGTGATGGTTGAACTTGGTCGCAGGCATTGCGCTGCAGGGAATATTGCCAAAGAAACCGATATTTTTATGCTGCTTGAAGCTGAGCTTGATGCGTTCTTAGCAAACCCGTCGTCATTTAAAGCACAGCTCAGCGAACGCGCTGTAGACCATGCCGAACTTGCCACATTGGAACCACCATTCATTGTGAACGGTTCTGTTCCACCTTTATCGCAGTGGAAGCGCCGTGGCGCAGGCAATTACGAAATAGTGAAAGTGGGTGATGTGCTCACGGGGGCTGCATGTTCAGCAGGTGTGTACACCGGTAAGGCACGCATTATTCTCGACCCATTTGACCCTTCTGGGCTCGATGCCGACGATATTTTGGTCACGCTGAACACCGACCCATCGTGGACACCATTGTTCCTTGCTGCAGGTGCAGTAGTGGTGAACCTTGGTGCAGTTGGTTCACACGCCAGCATTGTGAGTCGTGAACTTGGCATTCCTTGTGTTGCGTCGGTGACCGATGCAACATACCGCATTCCCGATGGCGCCACCATTACGGTCGATGGTGCAGCGGGCACAATCACTATTGTCGCATTGCCTTAAGGCACTACAGAATTAGTTCTCTAGAACGTTCGCAAGGAACTTTTTCGTACGTTCCTCACGTGGTTCATTAATGACTTGAGAAGGATTTCCTTCTTCAACAATGACGCCACCGTCCATGAAAATAACGCGGTCGGCAACGTTGCGAGCAAAACCCATTTCATGGGTTACTACCAACATGGTCATTCCTTCTTCGGCGAGTTCACGCATGACGCCAAGTACATCGCCAACAAGTTCTGGGTCGAGTGCACTTGTTGCTTCGTCAAACAACATCACACTCGGCTCCATCGCAAGGGCGCGGGCAATGGCAACACGTTGTTGTTGCCCGCCAGAAAGCTGTGCTGGGTACGCAGATGCTTTGTCGCCAAGACCAACTCGGTCTAAAAGAATGTCTGCTCGTGCATTGGCTTCGGCACATTTCATTTTCAGCACTTTGCGCAATGAAATGGTCACGTTGTCGCGCACGGAAAGATGAGAAAACAAATTAAATTGTTGAAACACCATGCCAGTGGCACGTCGAGCTTTATCAATATCGCAGTCGCGATGAGTGAGTTCTACACCTGCAACAAATACTTGACCGCCTGTTGGCTGCTCGAGCAAGTTGACGCACCGCAAGAGAGTACTTTTTCCTGAACCCGACGGCCCAATAATGCATAACACTTCGCCTTTGGCAACTGACAGGTCAATTCCACGTAGTACGTGGTTGTCGCCAAAGCTCTTATGTAGTTGGCGAAGTTCTACAAGAGGTTCACTCATCGCCGGCCCACTTTTGAACGTCGTTCCATCCAGGCGGCCAACTGCGTGAGTGGAATAGTGAGAGCTAAATACACCAGACCTGCAACAACTAACGGTGTGGCATTGGCTGAATCGTTCACTCCGTTACGACCAAAACGTGCAAGGTCGAGCGTGCGTTCAGTAACACCAAGAACCGAAATGAGCGAGGTGTCTTTAATGAGCAATACGAATTCGTTGGTAAGTGGTGGAACAATGATGCGAAATGCCTGAGGAATAATGACGGTCACCATGGCTCGTGTGTACGACATGCCAAGTGAGCGAGCAGCTTCCATTTGGCCACGGGGGACTGCATCAATGCCGGCACGTACCGTTTCGGCGATATATGCCCCGGCTACAAGCGCGAGTGGAACTGCACCTTGCAGGTAAGGGTTGGGCCAGCTCCAGCCGGTGGCGATGGGAATACCAAAGCCAAGAATAAGAAGTGTGACAAGCAGTGGAACGCCGCGGAGAATTTCAATGTATGTGGCGGCAAACCAGCGGTAAGGCCTGCTTTTTGAGAGGCGCATAATGGCCAACAACAGACCGAGCGATAAGCCGCCAATGAATCCAAAAATGGTGAAGATAATGGTGTTGCGAAGTGCACTGGTGAGAATGTCGGGGAACTGTTTTTTGACAACGTCCCATTTGAAAAGTGCGCCACCGAGTGCGCCCCAATCGACAGAAATAATGAGCAACGCCAACGCTGCAATGGTGAGGGCATAAATGCCGCCCCGAACCAGTTGCAAGCGTTGGCGCCGACTCATATTCATATTGTGTTAAAGGCAGAAACCTTTGTATTAACCCTTTGCGCCGAAGTACTTCGCAAAAATGGTGTCGTATTCGCCAGAATCTTTTGCAGTTGCAAGGCCGTTGTTCACTGCTTCAGCAAGTGTTGTGTTGTCTTGAGCAAGTGCAAAACCATATTGCTCACCAGTAGCAAATGTTGCGGTCAGAGCAAACTTGGTTGGCTCTTTCACCTGACGTGCGCCGTTCACAGGAAGGTCTTGCAAGATTGCATCAACTTGCTTGCCTTCAAGTGCGAGGAACATAGCTGCTGGTTCATCAAATGACTTCACTGTGGAATCTTTTGCATTTTCCTTGGCATATGTTTCGCCGGTAGTGCCGGTTTGCACTGCAATAGTTTTTCCTGCAAGTGATGCAATGTCAATAAGTGTTGCCTTGTCGTCTGTACGAACAAGAAGTGACTGGTCTGCATCGAAGTATGGGTCAGAGAACAATGCATTCGCAGAACGCTCTTCAGTAATAGTCATAGCCGATGCAACGAGGTCACAGGTCTTTGCTTTTGGAGCAAGCCAAATGCCGTCGAATGGTTGAACAGTAACTTCCAATGACAAGCCGCCAATGTTGGTGGCAATGACCTTCATGAGGTCCATGTCGAAGCCGGTCCATTCTTTGGTGGTTTCGTCTTGGTATTCAAATGGCTCGTATGGAGCGTCGGTGCAGACAGTGATGGCACCATCTTTGATGAGCCCTAATGCTGTGATGTCAATTTTTGCCGAGGCAGAATCATCTGCCATGGTGTCGTCGGTCATTACCTCTGCTGAGGTGTCGACGGTGGATTCGTCCGTTGTGGTGTCACTATCGCTGCCGCAGGCAACGAGAAAGAGACTAAGTGCCACTACTGGAATAGCGAGGCGTTGAATACGACGCATGTTTTCTCCTTGATGTATTGATGTAGTCCACAGAATGTTGATTTCATGAACTTATGGGATGATACGACGCTAGCCGATGGTATGGGCGTGTAGTAGCGGTCGTTACTCTTCATATATGGCTGGATCGTGGGAACAACTGTCACAGGGTGTGAGGCTGCCCTATTCTCCCGATCTGGTGGTGCCGGAACTCCATGAAATAGCACTAGATGTTCCTCAACCAGCGCCGGTTGGCGATGTGGAAGCTGCGGTCGCGCAGGCGGTGAAAGCTCGTTTTGCATCTATCGACTTACAGGGAAAAACCGTTGCCGTTGGCGCAGGAAGCAGAGGTCTCACCGGGCGAGTGGAAACTTTGCGAGGGGCAATTGCGGGTTTACGCGAACTGGGTGCACTTCCGTTTGTTGTGCCTGCAATGGGTAGCCATGCTGGCGGTACCGCAGAAGGTCAAGAAAAATTACTTGCCACATTGGGAGTAACCGAAGAAAGTATTGGCTGCGATATTCGCTCGTCAATGAAAACACTTGAAGTAGCGCGCACTGCTGCTGGCACCCCAGTGTATTTAGATGAGCACGCTGCAGATGCTCATTACATCTTGCCGGTGAACCGAGTAAAGCCACACACCTGTTTTAAAGGGCCCATTGAAAGCGGCTGCACAAAAATGGCGGTGGTGGGTTTTGGTAAACAGCCAGGAGCAGCACTTATTCATTCATGTGGCCCAGAGCAAATGGCCGTGCGATTGTTAGACGGCATTTCTGCCTTGCGTTCAACAGGTCGACTCTTGGGTGGTGTTGCAACGGTCGAATCGTGTGCCGGGGCAGTTGTTCGCGTGCAAGCGTTATCAAGCGATGAAGTGGGTGGAGACACGGAACGAGACCTCACCGCATATGCACGTTCTCTTGTTCCTCAGTTGCCTTTTACCGACATCGATGTGCTCATTGTGGAGCGTGGTGGAAAAGATATTTCTGGTACCACTATTGACCCCAATGTGAGTGGGCGATTCTGGGTGCATGGGCTCAGTGATTTTTCTCACCCTCCAGCAACAATTGTGTTGCTCAGCATTACCGAAGCATCTGGTGGAAACGTGTTGGGTATCGGTCTCGCCGACTTTATTCCTGCTGCGGTCGCAAACGCTATTGACTGGGAAAAGACGTATCTCAACTGTTTTACTGCAGGTCCATCGGGCGTACGCCGCAGCAAGCTTCCCATGGTTTTGCCCGATGAGGAGTCGTGTATTAAAGCTGCACTTTCCATGTGCGGCAAAGCCGTACACGAAGAAAAGCGAGTGGTGCGCATTCGTTCAACATTGCATCTTGAAACATGTTGGGTGAGTGATGCCGTACTTGCGCGGCCTTAATTTATTAGCGACACGCCTCTAGTTCGTATATAGGAATGTTGCTTTGGCGTGATTGCCACAGCCCCGCACCCACTTGAATGAAGTGCGGTGCGAGTTCTTTGCGGTACCAAGCGCCGCTGCGATGATGCACATTCATGTCGGTTACTGATGCATCAACTATGTCCACAAAGTCATTTTTCGTGGGTATTTCCAAGTACATAAAGTGTTTTGTGGCTTTACCCAAATTCACCATTGCCTTTCGTACATCTGCATTGCTGGGGTATTGCAACACGCCATGGCAAATGACGAGGTCGTATTTGCGTGGTGGAGTCCATGTGCTGATATCGCGTTGCTGATGCCCGTATGTAGAGCATGCGTGTTCACTGATATCGGCAGAGAGAACTTTTACCTTGGGGTGCTGAGTGCGATACCAATTGCTCCAAAAACCAGGGCCAGCACCCACATCGAGAACGCTACGAATGGGGAGGCCCCACCAGGCGCACAAAGAGTGAACACCCTGGGCAAGGTGGGTAATTTTCTCGGCATCATGTACGCCCGACTTTCCATAGAAGCGTTGGTAGTACGTTTTGTCGAATTGAATATTCTGCGCCATCGCCTAGTCCTATCAGAAGTCGTACAGTGAGTGCATGCGATACGGAGCAGTATTTCCCACAACAGAAATGGGCAAAGACCCCGGTGCAATACGGGCCTGGGTGGCCGCCGTAGAAGATCTTGGTTTTGAGCGCATTGTTGCCTACGACCATGTTGTTGGTGCAGTGCACGCCAATCGTGAACCAAAGTTGTGGGGCCCGTATACCGAACAAGATGAGTTTCATGAGCCATTGGTTTTGTTTAGCTACATCGCGGCCATTACAACCGATATAGAACTAGTGACCGGTGTGCTTATTCTTCCGCAGCGCCAAGCAGTATTAGTTGCCAAACAAGCTGCAGATCTCGACATGTTGAGCGGTGGGCGTTTGGTGCTGGGCGTTGGAACCGGTTGGAACTACGTCGAGTACGAAGCGTTGAATACTGAATTCCGGAACCGAGCAAAACGCATGGAAGAACAAGTTGAATTAATGCGCCAGTTATGGACATCGCCGGTGAACGACTTTGCCGGCAAATATCACCGTGTCGACCGCGGTGGAATTGTTCCTTTGCCCAATCGTCGAATTCCTGTGTGGTTCGGGGGCAGTGCAGAAGCATCGGTACGCCGCGCTGGGCGAATGGGTGACGGTTACATCTTTGGAAATACCGGTGAACGAATTCAAAATGCTCTCGTTATTTTGCGCGAAGAGCTGGTGAATCAAGGTCGTGATGCTGCAAGTTTCCCCACCGATGCTGTTTTGCATTTGCAGCGCGGAGAAGAGTTATTGTCGCCCGAAGTCGCAGCATGGAAAGCCTCTGGCACTACGTGGTTGTCGCTGAGCACCATGGCTAACCGCATGTTGACAGGTGACATGACTCCGGTTACTCAAGTAGATGCACAAATAGCGATGCTCGACAACGCGATGAAATGGGTGAAAGCGCTCTAACGAGCGTTATACCGGAGCATCACATTCGCGTCGAACGCCGATGCGCTCGGGCAAGTGGTCCCACATGTCGGCAAGAAGATCATCGCGTGTTGCACGGTGTTCTTTGTTGTGCCACAAGTTGTGATGTTGAAGCGGGTCGTCAACCAAGTTGTACAACTCGCCATCGGTGCCGTCGTGCACCGAGCCTGGCAACGTTGCAGTGCATACCCACGAACCACGAGTAATGGTGCGCAACGACACAATTTTGCCAAACAGAACACTGTCCCATTCGGTGAGAACTCGCTCGTGCTTCAGTTCGATTGACTCTGCATCGTTCAGCGGTAGTCGCGCGGCCTCTACGTAGGCGGGTTGAGGCAAGCCTGCAATGTGAGCAAAAGTTGCGGCAAGTGAAACCAAGCTCACCGGTGTGTTCACCACTGTTGGCGTAGTAACACCAACGCGAGATGGTGCGGGCCGCCAAACAAGTGGTAAGCGCATGAGAGAGTCGACGTGGTATGGACCTTTAAAGAGCAGACCAAAGTCGCCTTGGAATTCGCCGTGGTCGGTAGTGAAAATAACGTCGGTGTCGTTCCACCATCCACGATCTTTGAACACACCAACAATGCGACCAATTGCTTCATCGATGAGTTCATTTTCAATATGCACCATGGCATTTACTTCACGCACTTGGTCGGCGGTCAGTGTGTTCGGCACCCATTGGGCCGGTGCTTCAAAGTTGGAAACAAATTCGCCGTTGTACCACGCCAGCCACTGTGCGGGTTTCGTACTCAAAATACGTTCACGCTCGGCAGGGTCGCTGATATAGCCAGCAGGAAGTTCGAGGTCACGCCAGTTCACGCGATGCAGTTCAGACATAGGGGGGTCCCACGCATGATGTGGGTCGGGGAAGCTCACCCAACAAAACATGTCGTCGTCGTCACTTTGTGATGAGAGCCAGTTGATGGCTCGGTCGGCCACCCATTCGGTGTGATACCACTCACGAGGCATGGGATTGTGCTTCACCTGTGGTGCTCCGGTGTCGCCGCCACCCATTTCATTCACCTGCAATTTGCGGTTAATGATGGGGTAGAGCATGTCGGCGCCCTCGGGGTGATTCGCGCGTATCCATTGGGCGTAATGCAAAGGACCCATTGCATTGTGCGTAGCAAATTCAAGGTGCTCAAAACCACGGTGAGGCTCTTCGGTTCCGTCGGCATTTTTATGCATGACGGTTTCTACGCCTTGTGTGGCAATGGTGTTTTCCGTAAAGAGTGCAAACGGGTCAAGGAACGGTTCAAAGTGAGCCTTGCCAATGAGAGATGTACGAAAGCCTTTGCGCCACAGGTCGGCTGCAATACTTGGCGCGTCAACTGGAAGAGTGACACCGTTCATCCATACACCATGAGTGGAAACATGTTGCCCGGTGATCATGGAACTACGCGACGGCATGCACACCACGTTGGAAGGAAGCGCGCGGTTGTAACGAATGCCTTCTTTTGCAAAAGAGTCGACCACGGGAGTTCGTGCAACGGTGCCACCGTTGCAGCCCAATGCATCAAAGCGTTGCTGGTCGGTGGTGATAAACAAAATACGACGCGCCATTAGCGAGCTCCTTCGTTCTTTGGAATGCCGTATTTCTTTTCAAGAAAACGCATTCCCTCACCTGCAGCGGCCCCAATAGCAAGTGCAAAAACTTCTGGTTCCACATTGGTGCTGTAAACAACGATGCACGTGGAAGGTGTTAACTCAACGACGTCGTATGTACCCAAGTGATTTGTGATAAGTGGGTTATTCGTGATGGCGTATTGAAAGCGGCGTAGGTCGTGGTCGACCAGCAAGATGTCTTCTTCAAAGACGATGCCAGTGGGCAAAGTGATCCAGCGTTTGTCGCCCTCAATGCGCGTTGCCGTAATGGGGAACCATTCGTGCAAGGCACCTGGGCGACCAATGAAGTCCCAGACGACGGCAGCAGAGGCATCAAGAATGGCGTGTCTACGAACTGAACCCATAGTGAACTTTCTCTTTGCGATAACCAATGACTACTCTATAAATTACCACTCTATCGGTGCCTGGCTGTGCTGAATCAGTGCTTTATTTGTGCGCGAAAAGGGCTGAGAGCTAAAAAAACCGCGGTATGCAGACAGCGGTGACGGATGCGGCGACTCAATAAAGGTGTGTTGGCGGCCAGATATGTCGAGATCACCCTTTAGTGCTTGAGCATGCTTGCCCCACAAAATGAAAACCACATGGTCATGAGTTTCAGCGACTACACGTAGTGCCGCAGTCGTAAATTTTTCCCACCCTTTACCACTGTGTGAGCCAGCTTCCCCGCGACGCACAGTGCACGTGGTGTTCAGTAGCAACACGCCTTGCTGTGCCCACGACAAGAGATTGCCTTTCGCTGGGTGTTGGCTTCGGTCGACGTTCACGTCGCTAAGCAACTCAGTAAAAATATTGCGCAGTGATGGTGGTAGTACAACATTGTCGTTCACTGAAAAACTCAGACCATGTGCTTGGCCGGGTTGGTGATACGGATCTTGCCCCACTATGACCACCTTGACGTTGTGCAATGGAGTTGCGTTAAATGCTGCAAAAGTTTCATTACGTGGCGGATAAATTTCAAACAATGCACGTTCTGATTCTATAAAAATACTCAGCAATTCCCAATAATTTTTAGACAGTTCAATCGTAAATAGGGCGTCCCATCCCGGTGGCGGAGTAGTGCACAGCATGTAGCTACAGATTACTCGCGGAAATAACTTACTTTGTTGTTGCTGTGCGATAGACACTAGAGCGGAATGGACGTCCTTCTCGCTCTCGACATTGGTGGCACAAAAATTGCTGCAGGGCTTGTTAGTCGTGAAGGAACAGTCATCGACCGAGGTCGTATTGCTGTGCGCAGCAACCAGAGCGATGAAAATCTTTTCAACGATGTTGCGCAACTGGTCGATTCCATGCTCACCAAAGCGCGCGGTCAACATGGTGCGCAACCAGTTGCACTTGGTGTGGGTTGCGCAGGGCCAATGACAGAAAATGCCGAGTTGGTGTCGCCACTCAACATTCCTTGCTGGCGCGATTTTCCATTAGTGCCGCAATTGCGCAGTCTGACCGGCTTACCAGTATTTGCCGATGGCGACGCCAAAGCGCTTGCGCTCGGTGAAGGCTGGAAAGGCGCGGGCAAAGGGCACGACAACTTCCTAGCAATGGTTGTTTCTACTGGCGTTGGCGGCGGCATTGTGTTGAATGGCCGCCTCCTCGACGGAGCATCAGGCAATGCGGGGCACATTGGGCACGTCATTGTGGAGCCAAGCGGCCGTCGATGCGCTTGTGGCGCACGTGGATGCTTAGAGGCAGAAACTTCAGGCCCAGCAATTGAGGCCATCACCGGCAGGCCTCCGACACAACCGACGTATGAAATTATTCAGCGCACGGGTCGGCTTGTGGGCCGCGGCATTGCATCTGTGTGCAACTTGCTCGATCTACCACTTGCTGTTGTGGGCGGAAGTGTGGCGTTGGGTTTTGGCGCACCATTTTTCCAAGCGGCACAAAACAGCCTCGATGAATTATGTCGACTTGAATTTTCAACAGGTGCACGCATTGTTCCGGCACGTTTAGGTGATGATGGTGCGCTTATTGGCGCAGCGGCTTTTGCTCTGCGCGGTATGAACCGCATGACCGAAATTTAGTTGTTGTTTTAGTTTCCAAATTTGCGATATAGCACTTCAATGGGGCCTTTGCCTATAGATCGTTGCCACCATGCACCAATTGCAACAAGCAGTGTTGTCACCACACATGAAAAAATAAATGGTGTGGTGAATGAACCTGGCTGAACCCAGCCCAACCAGTGAACTATTGCGTTAAAAATAAAAGCATGGCAGAGGTAGAGAGTCAATGTGATTTGCCCCGACCGCTGTAGTACTTGCATGGTAGGTGTAGTTGCGAATGCATCGGCTGCAAAAGAAATGAGTACGACTATAAGTACTGCACTCGTACAAGCGCCAACTGTTGCCAAAATGCCACGTTGAAAAGGGTCGGTACTCAAGATGTGTTGCCACGAGCCGCTGGTGTGATGCAGTGCCAGACCACTTGCGGTATAAATGCATATAAGGGCAGGAATGCAGGCAAAAAGTATCTTTTTTCGATTCAAGCGGAAGGCGGCGTAGGACTTGCCGATGATGAGGCCAACACAAAAAAAGGCAAACCATGGCAAGACCGGATGTGTGTAGTCAATGAAATAACGAAAGATGAGGTTGCGGGGCGTGTTGGGTTCAAATGGTTGTAGCCAACTTGTGGAGTGGCCCTGTAGCTCTTGGCGGTAACGCCAAAAAGAGAGGAGAGCTGCAGCCAAAGTGATTCCTGCTGCCAGTGCGGCAATGTGTTTTATTTTTAAATGAAAAACAGCAGCAGCTAAAACAAAATAAATGCCGTAGTACGGAAGTATGGTGCCGTTCCACACCCACTCGAATATTGTTCCGATGGTGAATAGAAATGTTCCACGCCGAATAAGTAGCCAACGTAGTTCTGTAGTGCTGAGTTGTTGACTTGCTGAGGTAAGGAGCCCGCAGCCAACGCCAGCAACCACTACAAAAATGACAGGGCTCGGTGTGAGCAGGCCATTCCATGGGTCCATGAGGCGCGCGAACCATGTTGTTTGTATAGAACCTGTGGCTCTGCCGCCATTGAGGTAGCCGTGGTAGTTCAAAATAATGATGCCAAACAGTGCAATGCTGCGAGCAATATCAAGTTCTGCAAAACGAGCAACGCCATTGCGTGTTGGTAATGCTGTATTAGCCATAAGTATTTAGACCCACAATGTGATGTCGGGGGCAACGCTATGCAGGGGCCGTTGCACATCTATTGCATCGCCAACCTTCGGGCACGGTTGACCGTGTGGAACGAAACACATTGCGCTATGCATATACGGTGCTTCAAGCAAAGTGAGCCGCTGCTTTTCAAAATGAAATGGGCTTGAACCGTTTTCTAGTGGCGACACCCCGTGGGTGGTTCCTGCTGCGACCACAACGATGTGACCATCGGCAGGTGCTGGGGTGCTGTGGTAGCCCACTGCAGTGCCTTTTTTAATTGAGTGCACAGCTAGAACTTCAGTGTGCATAGAAAAAAATGATTTGTCTCCGTGCCACAAGGCAGTGCCAAGGCGCACTTCAAAGCGTGCATCGGGAAATTTCTTCTGTTGTGTTGCAAGTTGAGTAGCTGAAACATGACTCAATGTCACAGTGACACACTGGGGAACCAGCGGAATCCAAGTTGCAAGTTGTTCATAAATTTCTTCATCGGTTTGATGCAAAGGCAGATGTAAGGAACAAGAGTGAATGGTGAGCCCGGCTGCACTGATGTGCTGAACAAGTGCCAGGAACTCATGTGCCTCTACGCCAAAGCGCTGCATTGGGGAAGCAAGTTTCACCACCACAGGGCTTTTCCAACCCTTGTTTTGAAGAACCGCGAGGTCGCGTTCTGTGGCAACGGTAGGGATGGCATTCGAGGGAATAGATACCTGGTCGAACTCGCCAATGGGGGTGAGTATGTAAACGGGAGTGGAGGCCGGAATATCTTGGGCTTCAAAAACGGTTCCGACCGCAACAGCTTGTTCAGAGCCGAGTAACTCAGATACAAGCTGCAAAAGAAAGGGACGCCCGAGCCCGTAGCCGTTGCCTTTGACGACGGGGATGAGGCCAGGGGTCGAGCCCACGATGTGGGCGACATGGGCGCGAAAGGCGTGTTCGTTAACTGTGAGCCGAAGAGACATCGCTTCCTACGGTAGTAGTTATAGAGGCATTTCGCTTTTATTAACGATTAGTCCATATCGTAAAGCGAGTGAAATCGTTCTTTTCCTTCCCTCATCCAGTAAATGAGACCTCGGCACGCCTTGTCGCTGGCGGGGTCGTTGCAATGAGCGTCTTTTTTCTTCTCACGCAAAGTGGCTGGGTGCTTGTTCCCTTGGCCTATGGGTTTTTGGCGCGCGTTTTAACCGGCCCCACCATGAGTCCTTTAGGAAGAATCGCTACTCAGGTAGTGACGCCACGGTTGAAGGGCAATCACAAATTTGTTCCGGGGCCACCCAAGCGGTTTGCGCAAGGAGTAGGGCTTCTCTTCAGCGGTGTTGCATCGCTGTTATGGGCAACAGGAAACATGGGTACCGCGCAAGTAGTTATTGCTGCGCTCATTGTTGCAGCAGGCCTCGAAAGTTTCTTTGCTATTTGTCTCGGCTGCATCATGTTCAGCATGTTGATGCGCATTGGTGTTATTCCAGAAGATGTTTGTGAAGAGTGCAGCAACTTTCATCTGCGCTCTGCCGCTAAGCCTCAGTAGAAGTTTTTTGCTGCAGGTTGCTTGGCCAACTAGAGAGTTCTGGAATGAGTGCGTCGTAGTTGCCTTCGCGCACAACACCTTTCCAAACACCAAACCCATAGGACATGTCATCGACCCAACGAAGAAGCGTGTAACGAACAGGGTCGAGGTGGGGTCGACTCGTCCACCAGTCTGACAGTGCTGGAACAAATGCTGCAAGACACAACGCCCAACGTGCGCGGCGTGAAACCAACGCGAGAAGCACTGCAATTGGCCACCATACGCGCGTCACCGCGCTAGCAATTTGTTTACCGGCATGAAGATGCCCAAGAGTTGCTAACCGAGCTGATTCTTTTTCTGCATCGGGAAGAAAACGCAATTTGCGAGAGAGCGCAACAGCGGTACCAGCAGCAACAACTCCACCAATAATGGGAAACCCGAGAGCAATGGAAGCCCAGACTCCGGTACTCCAACCACTAACACGAAGTGGAGCAAGTGCGCCGTGATGTTTTTGAGCAAGAAGAGCAGCCGATTCACCATAGCCAATGCGTTGTTCGGCAAGTTGTTGAATGGTGGTGCGTGGCAGGTGGTGCACTTCAACAGACGGTTCGTAGCGACACGAATAACCGGCTGCATCGAGACGCCATATGAGGTCAACATCTTCACCGGTACGCAACGATTCATCGAAGTTTCCCACAGCAGCAAGTGCTGAAACGCTGCACAGCAATAATGCGGAAGGCACATAACTCACGCGAGTGCCGGCGCGCACACGTGCAGGAAAGGCACCCATGTCGAGAGGGGAGCGCACTTCTTCGTATGCGGAAATTGTGGCGCCATACTGAAACCATTTCAAGCTTTTAACGCGCGGCGCGAGCACGGCAAGTTGTGGCAAATTCCACCACTTGGCTAGTTCGCAAATATCTTCAGGGGTGCACTGCACATCAGAATCAATAAACACAACATATGGAGTGGATACGAATGTGAGGCCAGAGTTGCGTGCTGCACCTGGACCCTTGTTTACTTCTTGACGGTGCACAGTGACATTGGTGTTGGGCATCTCGGGGAATGCAATGGGCGACGCATCATCAACAACCACCACATGCGGGAATGCGGAAAATTCAGCAGCAAAATTCTGCACTCGCAAAATGTCGTTCTCGGACCGTGCAAAAAAAGGAATGACAATAGAAATATCGTGAACTGTTGGCGCGTCGCCTTCTAGCGAAGGTAGAGGGTGCAAAGCCCCAGCATCAATGAGTCGAGTAATAAGAAGTTGCCCAGAGCTTGGCGCTTCTCCATTTTGCTCAAGTGATTCAGCAATTGCTTGGCCCGCTGTGCTTAAGCGGAAAATGCGTAGCGGAGAACCTGCAATGAGAACGTTTCCTTTTTTCGGACGTCTCCATGAGTTGTCGAGGCTGTAGCGCTGGTGCACAGCAAAACGGTAGCCGTTAAGAGAGGTATCCCCACTCGGTGAGTCGTTCAACAATGCATTGCGCAGCGGCTTCTGGTGCAAGAGTCACGATCTCGGAATGCTTTTGCGATGAATTTGCCGATGTTGCAGATTTAATGCGGTCTAAGGCGGTCTCACCCACAGGTGCGGCAATTGTGCGTGGTCGCGGACGAAATGGCGAGAACTCACCAAATGAAGGCGAACTTTGCGAGACCAATGAAGCATCAATAACAGTCGCTGTTGGGCGAAGCGTTGAAGCAAGACTGGCTCGGCGCAGTGTTGCTAACGACCCTTCCACAGAAACAACGAAAGGTTCTACCACGCGCACAATTTCGCGACGACCAGCATCGAGTCGCCGTAGTAGTTCAAGAGAGTTGAGGCCATTGCTTGGTGTTATTCCCACAATGCCAAGCGCTTGTTGCGCCCCCAATACATTGGCGAGAAATGCAGGAACACTTCCCGAGCCTCTGTCGAGTGAATAGTCGCCACACCAAACAGAAGCGCAGTCTTGTAAATGTTGTGCCAGTTCATGAGCAACATGTGCGCTGCTACTTTGCCCTTCGGATGCAATGTGTACGAGTTCGTGTACACCTGTTGCGCATAGTGCCACAAGGTGCGTACGAGCAACAGCCGGGGCAACACTCACCACACGTATTCGCGCCGATAGTTGCTCTGCACGTTGCAGGGCAGTTTCTAGTGCTGCCTGGTCGCTGGCGGAAAATTGAGCAAAGCGCGCATCGGCTTCGTGCCCGCTATTGGGTTGGCTCCCAATCCATTTCACACAAACACCAATAATGGTTGTCATAGCGCTAGGCAACTCTCACGTATTGTGGAACACGATGCCGTGCCCACCTTCGGGGTACGACCAACTAATGGCGCCCTCTTCATTGCAGACCATGTAGCACGTTCCACATTCAAAACATTGTTCGTAGTTGAAAACAATGCCACCATCGGCAGTGGGTACAAAGAGATTCGCAGGGCAAGCAACAACACATGCGCGAGTGGTGCACCCATTGCAGGAATCACTATTCACCACAATGTGGGCGCGCTCATGCACGCGAAACTCAGAGTTTGCCATGCGGTCTTGAAAAGAAATGTCGGGCCAGTGCACGCTCATCCGAAACTCCTGAAGCCAGTGATTGCATCTTTTGCTAGGTCGATGGTACGAATACCAAGGCGGCGGCGTTCATTTTTTAGAATTTTACGAAGCCCGGGTTTGGGAATTGGGTTGTTTACCTGGAACATGCCTTGAACAATGCCCGTCACGAGGGCCGGATACATATGTTGCACGCGATCGCTCAGAACAAGTTGAGGTGCTCGACGCAACTTGTGGTGATCACGTAGAACAAAGGTATCTTCGAGAAGTTTTTTGTAGAGCGACAAACCCTTGGCCGACGTATTGCCCTTTTCAATCGCTTCACATGCTGCTTGAGCGGCATACATGCCCGATGCCATTGCGAAGTTCACTCCTTCAAGCCAAATGCCCGCGGCCAAGCACATTGCTGCGGCGTCGCCGGCAATGAGCAGGCCATCATCGAGAAGTTTTGGCATCATTTTCAAACCGGCCTCAGGAATGAGGTGAGCCGAGTACTCGCTTACTGTTCCGCCTTCCACGAGAGGCGCAATGGCGCTATGTGATTTTAAGACAGCAATAATTTCTTCAGGTCGTTTTTCTTGTGCGGCCAATTTTGGCAGTTTCAATACGACCCCCACGGAAATGGAGTTGAGGTTGGTGTAAATGAATCCGCCACCATTGACGCCACTTGTTCCGCCCAAAATTTCTATGTCAACTCCGTGGTTGCCACGAACAGCAAAACGTTCATCAATGATGTCTTTGGAAAGTGTGATTGTTTCTTTCACCCCAAGTGTGAAATATGCGGCATCGGTATGCGGGTACATGCCGCGTTCTTTTGCCAAAAAGCTATTGACGCCGTCGCATGCAATAACGACAGAAGCAGTGAGGTCGCCATCGGGGCGGTCGGTATGTACGCCAATCACTTCGCCGTTTGCGCCAGTAATGAGCCCAGTGACGGTGGTGCTGCAGACCAAAGTTGCACCAGCTTCAACGGCCTTATTTGCTAGCCAATTGTCGAAGTCGGGGCGAAATGCGGTTGCTCCGTTGTAAGGGGCATCTCCCCAAGCGTCAGATCTGAAATCGATGCTCAGCGATTGTGTATCGGTGAGCAACATTGTGCTGCGCCTTGTGACCCAGCGTTGTACGGGCATTTCGTTCCACCACTCTGGAATGAGCGCATCGAGAATGCGGGGGTATACCACACCGCCGTACATATTTTTTGAGCCCGGGAATGGTCCGCGTTCAATGAGCACAACGCTTTTTCCTGTGCGCGCAATAGTAAGAGCTGCACACGATCCTGCAGGCCCAGCACCCACCACGATGACATCGAAATCAGACATTGCTTTTCCTTTTCTGCAAGGCAGCAAGTAATGCAGGAAGCACTTCATTGGCATCGCTCACAATGCCGAGGTCGGCAAGTTGCATCATGGGGCAGTGTGGGTCGGTATTGATGCTCACAATGTGTTCGGGTTGGCCGAGGCCACTGGTGTGTTGCACCGCGCCACTGACACCAAGAGCAATGTATAACTGCGGGTTCACCACAACACCTGTAGTGCCAATTTGACGTTGGTGTTCTACCCAACTGCGGTCGGTAACAACACGAGTGGCGCCAACCGAGGCACTGAGTTCTTCTGCAATGGTGAAGAGCATATGAAAACTACTTGATGTTTGTATGCCGGCTCCTCCGCAAATAATGCGAGGGGCTTCGGAGAGGTCGATGCTTGCCGCATCGGGGGGAAGCACATCAACTACTTCAGCATCGTTGCCCGTGAAGGTCTCTGGCATGTTGAATGAAGTAATGACCGCGTCACCAGGCACTTCTTCAATGCTGCGCACGCCCACTTGCAAAGTGGCAACAAACTCTGGTGCGGCAACAAGTGTCTCAACAGCCTGGCCACTCCAGCGCACGAGTTCAATAGTGACTGTTCCAATGCGTAATGCACCAGCGTAAAGAGGGCGCTGCAAATTTTGAGCTAAGTGCGCAGCGAAGTCTCTTCCATCGGGAGATGCGGGAAGAACAATGCGCTGTTCGTGGCCAATGTGAGTTGCAAGTGCATGTGCCCAAGCAGTAGGGGCAAAGTTTCCCCATTCGCAAGTTGTGATGGAAGTTGCATATGGCGAAAGTTCAGGAAGCACTGCCGAGCAGTTACTGCCAATAACAAGAACATTTCCTTTGGCTTCGCTTGTGGCCTCTAGTGCCCCAGCGGGAAGTACGCCGTGACGAACTACAAGAACGGCGATCATGAGGTGAGTCTATTTCCGTTTGCGAAAGTGGCGCACAAGTTCAATGAGCCCCGTTGCGGCTAAGGCCATACCAAAGGCCACCCCAAATGCCATGGCGTGGTTGTCTTCAAATGTTTTGCCCCCAATGAAGCCCAGCAAACTTGCATAAGAAGCCCAAATGAGAGCAGCAATGCCAACCCACTTGGTAAACCACCGCTGATCTTGATGAGTTACTCCGCAGGTGAGTGTGAGCAAGGTGCGCCCACCCGGAATAAAGCGAGCCGTAATGAGCAGTGGTCCACCGCGCTCTTCAATTTGACTATGCGCCCAGTCGAGTCGCTTTGCGCCCTTTTCGGTGCGTCGGTAGCGGCGATCAATAAATGCACTTGCCTTGCGCCCAATGAGATACGACATGTTGTCGCCAAGAAATGCACCTGCAGCAGCAATGACGATGACGAGTGGTATCAACAGGTCGCCTAACCCAGCGGCGACTCCGCCAACAATGACCATTGACTCGCTGGGAACAATGGGCACCACCGAGTCGAGAAGCGCAACAGAAAAAATAATGAGATAAAACCACGGTGACGAAGAGACATCAGTGAGCGTTTCAAACATCGTGTCAAGAAAAGAGAACATTAGAACGATGAGCCGATGCGTTCACCGTCAATGACCGCAGCGTGCGCACGGCGTGGTGCAACAGCATCGCCGACTCGAGAAACAGTGACGCCAGCATCTCGAAGTGCAGTGTTCAAGGACAGGTCGTGGTACAGCCATTCCACGGGCTGCGGGGGAACTGCCAACACCACCCAGTCGGGTGTGCGTGTGACATTCGTGCCGGTGGGATGATGAAGCAAAGTGAGTTCATTGCCAGCGAGCCCCATAGGAACAAGGTCGGTACTTTGCGCAATGCCTTTTGCGTGAGCACGAATGAGCCAGTTTTCCATGTCGAGGGTGATGCCAAGGTCTTGGCCTACCACCATTCCTGGGGTCACTATTTCAACGTCACAACCGCGGTCGGCAAGAAGTTCTGCAACTGAAGTGGCATGGTGGAAACCAATTTCGTCGATGATGACCACTGTGCCAAACGGATCCGCAGACCCTTCCAGTACATGTCGTACATCGGCAACTCCAATAGTGACACCTTCACCTGCAACCCACCATGGTTGTTGTGGTTCGGCGCCAGTAGCAACCACAACATGTTGCGCATTGCGTTCCAGAACTAAACCAGGCCAGGCAGAAACGCCGTATTCAATAGCAACCCCGAGGCGTTTGCATTCGGTGAGTTGATTGCGAATGAGATCACCGAACTCGGCTCTGTTTGGCACACTCGCCGCGAGCCGCACTTGGCCGCCTGCGGTATCTTCTTTTTCAAGAACGGTGACGCGGTGTCCGTTGCGCGCAGCAGCAATTGCTGCTTGCAAACCAGCGGGTCCTGCGCCAACCACCAACACATTTGTAGGGGTTGGGGAAAGCTTCACATGTTGTGTTGCTTTCCATTCCGCTTCACGACCTGTTTGGGGGTTTTCAATGCAACCAAGCCAACGGTTCAGACCCATGCGTCCCACGCATTCCTGATTGCAACTCAAGCACAAGCGAATATCCTCGGTTGCCCCAGCACGTGCTTTTGCTGCAAAGTCGGGGTCGGCTATTTGACCACGCACTACTCCAACAAGATCGCAGTGTCCGTCGGCCAATGCACGCTCTGCTTGTTGTGGATCTTTAAAGCGACCAACTCCGACGACGGGAAGGTCAACTGCTTTGCGAATGGCTGAAGGAATAAATGTTGCGTATCCGGGTGGAATGTGCATTGATGCTTCAATCATGAACAAGCTTGCAGTAGCGACACCAATAGAGGTGTTGATGTAGTCAACATTGCCAGCTGCTTCTACAAGTTTGGCAACTTCAATTGCTTCATCAATGGTGGTGCCACCTTCAATGAATTCATCTCCGCATAAACGCACACCTAAAGCAAGGTCGTTACCAATTGCTTTACGTACTGCAACTGAAATATCGAGCAGTAAACGCGCACGGTTCGCGAGTGACCCGCCGTACTGATCGGTGCGTTTGTTTGTTGCTGGCGAGAGAAAGCCGCGCACAATGGAAGAGTGGCTGCACTGCAGTTCGATGCCGTCGAATCCGCCTTCTGCACAGTTCTCAGCAACAGTGACATAGCCAGCAATAATGTCGTCGATATCGCTTTGAGTGACGGCTTTAGGCACTTCGCGAAAGAGAGGGTCGGCGACCGCACTCGGTGCCCACACAGGAAGCCGGCTATACATGCTGCTGGCTTGCCCACCGTTGTGGTTAATTTGCGCAAAAATGGGCGTGCGATGTTGATGCACAGCCGACGTGATATTGCGATAGCCAGGTATGACATCACGATGAAAGCCGTGAATGAGTTTCTCGTATGGCCAGTCGGTGGGGTGCGTTGAGTGCTCTTCGGTAATGATGAGCCCAGCCCCACCCGCCGCGCGTGCTGCATAGTAAGCGCTGTGTTGTTCTGTGGGTTTGCCATTGCGCGCGTAGTTCGTGAGATGAGCGCTAAAGACAATGCGATTACGTGCGGTCACAGGCCCCAGTTGGAGCGGGGTCCACAAGTACTTGTAACTCACAAAGACAGAGGTTAGGTGGGTTTTGAGGGAAGTGATGGCTCGAGACCAGAACGGAGACGTCGAAGATTAGGAATGTGTCGAATGACCACCAAAACACCGATGCCAACAGTTGCACCGACCTCCCAGCCGGGCTTGCCCGCTAGCGCGATGCACACGGGCAAGAGCACGGTGATGACAAGTGAGGAAATGGAAGCTTTTTTCGTCGTTTTACTGAGCACTGCCCATAAAAGGAGAAGGCCAAGGCTGATGAACGGGTGTAACACAAGCATCGCGCCCGACGCAGTGGCCACCCCTTTACCGCCTGCAAAACGACGGGTGATGGGGTAGACGTGGCCCACAACCGCTGCAGCTGCACACCAATACGCAGCAGCGTTGCCAAAAATTACTAAACCAAGTGCGGTAGCGGCGGCGCCTTTTAATGCATCGAGGCCGTAAACGTACGCGCCTTTTTTCATTCCTAATGCGCGGGCAACGTTTGATGCTCCTGGGTTACCTGAACCAATGGCGGTGATGTCGACACCATTGGCTTTAGCCACCATGATGGCGCTCGGGAATGTGCCGATGAAGTACCCGGCAGTTGCAAGAAGAACGACGAGAAAGAAGTGCACAGTTACAGCATAAACACTGCACGGCGTGCTTCGAGGACAGCCTCAAGAACAGTGCGTGGGGCAACAGCATCGCCAACCAGATGAAAATGAGTGGAGATGTGCTCGGTGGGCAGACGAAAGCCGCAATCGATGAATGCTGCTGCTTCGTGGAAAGTGGTCTCGCCCGAATAGCGATCTTGCACTTCTACACGTACGCCTTCACCTGACCTTGCAACCGAGCGAACGAGCGCGCGTTTCACTACCCGTGTTCCTTGTTGTGCCAAGCGAACATTTGCAGGAGCCAAATCGCCTGAGCGCGATAGTTCGTTTCCGGCAATGTTGTCTTGAGTCACGAGAATTGCACGCTGGCCAAGCCATTGCGCAAGGGCAATGGCAATCGGGCCGCCAATGGGGTCGTGAAGAACAATGTCGCCACTTTCAGGAAGCGCAGAAGAACCATTCATCACGTCAACAACGTCAATTGCTGCTGTGTGGTCGGATAGCGAATAGGTAGGTACACCTAAGCGCGAGCCAGTGCACTGCAGCACAACGTCGGCTGCAAGGTCTTGGGTGCCATCGACATGTGCACCAAAATGAAACTGCACGCCAAGCGACAAACATTGTTCGTATAGCCAGTGCACAAATGCACCGCCTGGGCCTGCGAAAGCCGCAATGCCGCCGGCATTGCCGTTTTGTTCGTACACCTCTACCAAGTGACCTCGCCGAGCCGCCGTATACGCAGCTTCTAGACCTGCTGGCCCCGCGCCGATGACGGCAACTTTTTTTGGCGCAACCTGTGTGTACCAGTTGGGGTCGGTGCTCTCGTGGCCTGCCGTGGGTTCAACAACACAGGTAACAATGGGGTTGCGTGCATCGCGCACTTGGCATGTTTGATTGCAACGAATGCAGGGGCGAATTTTTTCAACGTCACCACTCAGCATTTTGTTCACTATGTCGGGGTCGGCAATTTGTGCACGAGTCATTTCAACACCAGCACACACGCCTTGCTCTACAGCCTGAATTGCCATGTGTGATTGCACTATTGAACCTTGCAAGAACACGGGAATGTTGAGCACTTCCCGAATGCGCTGGGTAATTTCAGTATTGAACCCTTCTGGTTCGTGAAAATCGGGGCGAGTTTTTTCTACAGAGAAAATGGAACCACGAACAACAACGAGGTAGTCGAGCCCACATGCTGCAAGTTGAGGAGCAAGTTCTATTGCCATGTCTGGCGTAATGCCAGCCCACGGTGCCAGTTCATCGCACGAGAGTCGCAGTCCAATGATTGCGCTACCAATTTCTTCACGAATTTTTTCAATGATTGTTCGTGCAAACAAAGTTTTGTCTTGACCCCATGCATCATCACGATGATTAGTGAGGCCAGAAAGAAACTGTCGCACCAAACTGTGTTGACCTGCATTAATTTCCACACCATCGCACCCCGATGAAATGGCAATACGCGCAGTATGAACAAAGCCCTCAATGACTTCATCAATGTCGGCTTGTTCCATCCATTTTGGTACTTCGCGTGAGTTTACTTCAGGTACTCGGCTTGGTGCCCACAAAGGCTGCTGATGGTATGCAGAGGACCCTTGCCCGCCAGAGTGATCGAGCGATGCAATGACTAAACATTTCTCTTTGTGTAGTTCTTGAGAAATTTTGTTCAGTGATTCTGCGCAATGTGATGCAAGTGGCGCACGCTCGTATGGCCAGTCGCTGTGGTGCACACTCATGCCTTCAAGCACAATCACACCGCAGCCGCCTTGTGCACGTCTCGCGTAATAGGCAATGTGCTGATCACTAAAAGTTCGTTCGTCTGTACCGAGGTTGGTGACGTGTGGTCCAAACATCACGCCGTTTGGTGCTTGGCAATTGCCAATGTCAACAGGCTGCAATAACCCCATGAAAAAGAAGTTACGACACCACGCTCAACGCACTGCGGGCAGGCTTTGAGTGGTCTTTGCTGGGCTTTGGGGTAATGGAAACAGGGCTTGCTTGGCGTGCTTCAAGAAGATCCGCTCCATGCCCCAAGACGCACTCGGGGTCTGGCCCATCGAGTGGTAACCCAGTAAAAAATTTCGCAGCCATGCAGCCGCCTTGGCACGAGTCGTAGTTGCCACATGAAGCGCAGGCACCAGCCGATTCTGGTTCACGTAAAGATGTGAACAGTTCGCTATCGCGCCAGACAGAAGTGAAACCACCAGTGTCATGAACATTTCCTGCTTTGAATTGATCGTGCAAAACAAATGGGCAGGCATACACGTCGCCTATGGGGTCAATGAGGCACACCACGCGTCCTGCGCCACACATATTGAGGCCAGGTAGAGCTTCACCTAATGCATTGAGGTGGAAAAATGAATCGCCAGTAAGAACATTCTCGCCGTGTGCAAGAAGCCAGTTATAGATCTGTACTTGTTGTTCGTTCGTGGGGTGCAGGTCATTCCACGAATCAACGCCACGGCCAGAAGGACGCAACCGTGTAATGCGCAATTGAGCTCCGTAAGAATCGGCAAGAGCTTTAAACTCATCTAATTGGTCAACATTGTGTCGTGTGACCACGACAGAAATTTTAAAAGGACCATAATTTGCCGCTTTTAAATTGTCCATGGCGCGGCGCGCAATGTTGTATGAACCTTCCCCGCGAACAGGGTCGTTTGTTAAGGCATCAATACCGTCGAGGCTAATTTGAATATCTAAGTAGTCCATTGCAGCGAGGCGCTGTGCATTTTTTTCGTCAATGAAAGCGCCATTGGTCGAAAACTTCACTCCGATGTCGTTAGCAATGGAGTATTCAATGATGTCGAAAAAGTCGCGGCGTATCATTGGCTCGCCACCGCCAATGTTGATGTAGAACACTTGCAGGTCACGGAGTTCGTCGAGTACTGCAAAAGCTTGTTGTGTTGACAGTTCGCGATCGTCGCGTTGACCACTACTTGACAAACAATGAACGCATTGCAAGTTGCACGCGTAGGTGAGTTCCCATGTAAGGCAAATAGGGGCGTCGAGGCCGCGCTTTAATTGTGTAACGAGTTGGCTAGCAGACACGAAGAATTTCCGATTTCGTCAGTTGGTTGAGTGCTTGTAAAAAAGATGCGTCGCGCTCAGTGGCAATTCCACAGGCGCGCAAGGTGTGGCCAATACTCGGATGATCGCCAAGCTCGCGCACAACTCGCACAACGTCGGGGTGCTTCAGAAAAACAAGGCGACGGTTGCCGTAGTGATAGGCAAGGGCGCCAAAGGGTTCAGGGCGCAAGGCAACTTGAGGATGCAATGAGCATGCTGAACTGAGAGTGAGGGTCACGGGCGGCTCAGTACACGCCGCACATGCCGTCGATGGAGATCTCCTCGACGAGCAAGTCTTCTAAAACAAGCACTTCGGCAGCAGTTTCAAGGGTTTCTTGGCTGGCTGTTTCTACGGTGGCAACGGCAACTGGTGACATGACCAAATCGTACCGTGTGACAGCGGTCCGATGCTTGGGCTAGCGTCTCATTTATTGACGTTGCCCGTCTGGGCAAAATATAGAGGGGAAAATCGTGAAGACTAAAGCTGCAATTTTGTGGGAATTAAACACACCGTGGTCCGTCGAGGAAATTGAGCTCGATGCCCCCAAGGCCGGAGAAGTTTTAGTAAAAATCGCCGCCTCAGGAATGTGCCATAGCGACGAGCACGTGGTCACGGGTGACCTTCCCTTCGCAATGCCCATCATTGGCGGCCATGAAGGCGCCGGTGTGGTTGAAGCAGTGGGCCCAGGGGTCAGCTGGCTTGCACCTGGCGACCATGTGGTTTTCGGGTTTATTCCCTCGTGTGGTCGTTGCCCAAGTTGCAGCACGGGTCACTCGAACCTGTGCGACATGGGTGCATTGCTGGGTACCGGCAAGCAAATTTCCGATGGAACCTCGCGTCATCATGCACAAGGTCAAGATGTTTCCACAATGTGCTTGCTCGGAACTTTTGCGCACCACACAGTGGTGAATGAAGCATCATGCATCAAAATTGAAAAAGATATTCCGCTCGAAAAAGCTTGCTTGCTTGGTTGTGGAGTCGTTACAGGCTGGGGCAGCAGTGTGTATGCCGCTGAAGTATCGCCTGGCGACACCGTGGTTGTTGTGGGTATTGGTGGCATTGGTGCAAACGCAGTGCAAGGCGCAAAACTTGCTGGTGCAAAGCACGTCATTGCTATTGACCCCATTGAGTTCAAGCGTGAAAAGGCAATGCAATTTGGTGCAACGCACACTGCAGCGTCAATGGCAGAAGCACTTCCGCTCGTACAGCAAATTTCCTGGGGCACCATGGCAAACAAAGTCATTATGACCATGGGCGTCGGTAGCGGCGCAGTTATTGGTGAAGCACTCGCACTTACTGCAAAGCGTGGTCGTGTGGTTGTTACCAACATCCACCCGGCAATGGAGTACAGCGCAAGCATGAGCCTGCTCGATCTCACATTGATGGAAAAGCAAGTGGTGGGTTCACTCTTTGGTTCGGGTAACCCTCGTGCCGATATTCCAAAACTCATTAGTCTGTATCGCGAAGGACAACTCGACCTCGACGGCCTCATCACTAAGACCTACCCACTTGAAGGTGTGAATGATGGCTATGACGACATGCGCAACGGAAAAAACATCCGTGGCGTGCTCGTTTATAGCTGAAATGGTTTTACCGAAAAATATTCTGAATGCGGTTCAAGAACAAGTAGTTGGTCGCCATCGTGAAATAGAGCTCACGCTGGCGGCCCTTGCTGCTCGGCGCCACATTGTTCTTGAAGGGCCACCCGGTACGGGCAAGTCCACCCTTTTGCGAGCAATTGCAGAGGCCATGAACGTCGGCTTTGTTTTCGTTGAGGGCAATGCTGAGCTCACACCAGCACGCTTGGCTGGAACATTTGACCCTGCGCGAGTACTGAACGATGGCTACAAGCCCGACGCATTTCTCGATGGCCCACTTGTAGAGGCAATGCGTGCAGGGTCACTTTTGTATATCGAAGAAATCAACCGCATTCCCGAAGAAACTCTCAATGTGCTCATCACCGTTATGAGTGAGGGTGAAATTACCATTCCTCGTTTGGGCAGAATTCTTGCCGCACCTGGGTTCCAAATGATTGCAGCTATGAATCCATTCGACACTGTTGGCACAGCACGAATTTCGAGTGCTGTCTATGACCGCATGTGTCGCATAGCAGTTGCGTATCAAAGTGCGAAAGAAGAAACCAACATTGTGCATCGCGCATCACCCACCTCAAACATGCGCTGGTGCTCACAGGTTGTCAACGTGGTGCGTCAGACGCGCGAACACAGCGATTTACGCATGGGCTCATCTGTGCGTGGGGCTATAGACACCGCACTTGTTGCACAGTCACTTGGTGAACTGCGCGGACTAAATGCGCAAGATGCGCTAGTGGGTCTCGATGCAGCTCTCACATCATTAAGTGGACGTGTGAAACTTCGTGAAGGTGTGACGCGCAGCGTGGAAGAAGTTATTGCTGAAATATGGAACTCGGTGTTTGCGCTGCCATCAGAAACTGGTGATGTGGGAAAAGTAACCGCCCCGACTGGGGCAACGAACTCCCACTTGTAAAAGAGGGTGCTGCTGCCCAGGCTGCTGAAGCAGAGTCAGCTAAAAAAACAAAATCTCGTAGCGAGTTGCAGCGCCACAATCATTTCGAAGAGGTGTCTCCCGAGGTCGGAGAACTCAACGAATCGGCAATTGATGAAGGTATGCAGAGCGACCCCGATGCCACCATGGCATTGCTCGCCGACCTCACCGCAGCAACCGACCCAAAATTACGCGAGTTGGCAAAGAAACTTGCCGGAAGACTGATGCTCGATGTTGCGCAAAGAACGCCGTTGCGCCGCCGTGGCCTCGGCAAACTTGTTACTGCAAAATATCGCGACGGTGGCGATATTGATCTTGATGCAAGCACCGATGCATTTGGCGGTAAGCAAAATGCTCGCGAAATAAACATCGAGGAACTTCGCGTGCGCACCTGGGAAAAACGAGATACTGCTCTGTGTCTTTTAGTAGACCGCAGTGGATCCATGGGCGGTGCGCCACTGGCAACATCTGCCGTTGCGGCGGCTGCAATTGCCACTCGTGAACCCACCGATTACAGCGTTTTAGCTTTCAGTCGAGACGTTGTGGTGGCAAAGTCGCAAGACTCATACAAACCAGGCAATGAAGTAGTGAATAGCGTTCTTACATTGCGGGGTTTTGGAACCACCGATATTGCCCAGGCTTTACAGGCTGCCCAGGTGCAGCTTTCTCGTTCGCGAGCAGCGAGAAAAATTGTGGTGCTACTTTCAGATTGTCGTTCCAATGAACCCGGCGACATAGATGCTGTTGCTCGGGCTATTGAAGAGCTCGTTGTTATTGCTCCTGCCGATGACGATGCTGAAGCCCGAGCCTTTGCGCTGCGGGTAGGAGCACGTGTTGCTTCGGTGACGGGGCCAACGGGTATTCCTGCAGCGTTAGCCCAAGTGCTCGATAGCTAACGGCAGTTGGGGTCGTTTGGCGGCGTGATGCTGAAACGTTGCTGAGCGATTTCCTGATTCAATACCGTTGTGGTTGTTGTTGTATCGACGGCAGCGCGCGGAGACGCTTTTGCCGACATCTTGCTGACGGTTTTTCCTGGCACAGTAGAACTGGTTGTGGTGGGGGCAAAGAGCGTGGTAGTAGGCAACACTTTTGTTCCGACGCTGGTTTCTGTAGCAATGGTCTGGCTAGTCACTTCGGTAATTTCTGAAGCTCCTTGAAAGATAGACAATATTTGCAACATTGCATCACTCTTTAAGTTGGGTTCAATAACCGACTGCCCGCCAATAGCTTTGCCAATACCTTCAACGGTGTAGGTATGCACGTTGTCTTCGGTGACATTGCGCATGGCTCGGGCGAGTTCCAACAAGCTAATAGGCGAGAGTTGGTCGTCGGTAATGAGGTTCTTCAAACCGGCGCTCAATAACTGATTAGCAACGGAAGGGTTGCCGATTCCCTTGTCGAGCGCAGAGCGCAAAATACGACGAATGAAGTCTTGCTGTCGCGCAATGCGACCCCAGTCGCTGCTGGGGTCTTGCACCCACTTATTCTTTTTGCTGTCAAAGTAGTAGTACTTACGCGAACGCACATATTGCAATGCGCGATCGCCGTTAAGTTTTGCGCAGCCAGCGCTTTTTACTAAAAAGCCAGATGCACGGTCGCGAGTGGGGTATTCAAAGGGAATACGTACACCACCTACTGCATCAACAATTGACTTAAATGCACAGAAGTCGATACTGACGTAGTGATCGACATCAATATCGAAATTGGAACGAATGGTATCGATGAGCCGATTGGGGTCTTTCGGGCGGTACGCAGTGTTGATGCGGTTGCGGTGGTCGCTATTGGCAATTTTTACGTAAAGATCACGCGGAAAGGAAAGAACTGCCGCTTGGTTATTTTTAGGATCAACGCGAATGAGCATGATGCTGTCGGTGAGGCCTGCATAGTTTGGTCTGTTCTTGAGTTCATCGGCTGACGATGAGTTTGGATTAGCGCAGGCATTGTTGTCGCGACCGGTAATGAGAAAATTTTTGACCGACAAGTCGCCTTCAGGAAGGTTGTTCAGGTCGCTACCAGAATCGGTTTTGGTGTCTTGTTGATTGCTCGAGATGGTCACCAATTTGCGGTTTGATAATTGCTGATTGGCATAGACCAGTGCACCGCCACCAGCAATGCAGCCGAGTGCAACGGCAAGGTTTAACCCAAAGACAAACCTCTGTGGCCACGAATGGTGGAACCTCTTGGGCCGGGTAGGTTTTGTGCGCGCCATCTTGGTTGAACGCTATCGCTTTTGAGGTTTACGCCAAGGTGACAGATGTAATGATTTCCCCATCTGCCGAGCGCAATTCGCTCTGCAAGATGGATCCGGCGTAGGTGAGGTCGCCAAATGTTGTGGTGATGGCCGTGAGGGCTTCACTTGGTGCAGTAATCACAATGCTCGCCACTTCGGCTCGCTGAGAAACCTTTGCTTCAGTTTTTGCCCGGCGAATGGTGCCCAACACTTCACAAACAGAATTGAGCTGTAACTCGTGGTTCCCCGAAGGTGCGCAACCTGCGATGCAGTCGTCGCTTATTGGCCAACTGGCAATATGCACAGAAGAGTCGTTCCACCAGCGCCACACTTCTTCTGATACGAAAGGAATGAGTGGAGCAAAGAGCCGTTGCATGACCGACAAAGCACGGCGTAATGCCGCACGTGCCGATGCAGTGAGTTCCACCGGCATGGTGTCGAGACCATATGCACGTTGTTTTACTAACTCCACGTAGTCATCGCAGAACCACCAGAAGAAAGCCTCGGTGCGTTCAAGTGAACGGGCGTAGTCGAAGTGAGTAAATGCGTTTGTGCATTCTTCAACAACGGCCGACAACCGCTGCAACATTGCAATGTCAATCATTTCGGTTGGCACGGCCGTTGCATCTACATCGCCGAAGCTAAGTACAAACTTCGTAGCGTTCAGCAACTTGGTGCCCAGCTTGCGGCCTACCTTCATTTGTTCTTCGCTAAAAGCGGTGTCTACGCCCGGGCGAGCACATGCTGCCCAATAGCGCACGGCATCGCTGCCGTATTGGTCGAAGAGGTCAATGGGGGTAACAACATTGCCTTTCGACTTCGACATTTTCTTGCGGTCGGGGTCGAGAATCCAACCTGATAGCGCCGCATTTTTCCATGGCGCAACACCATGTTCAAAGTGTGAGCGCACCATGGTAGAGAACAACCACGTGCGAATAATTTCGTGCGCTTGTGGGCGAACGTCCATGGGGAACATGTGGCTAAACATTTCCGGATCATCAATCCAATGGCCAGCAATTTGCGGCGAGAGAGAGCTCGTTGCCCAGGTGTCCATTACATCGGGGTCGCCTACGAAGCCGTTCGCTTGCCCGCGTTGTGACTCGCTGAAACCAGTAGGCAGGTCGGTGCTGGGGTCAATAGGAAGTTGTTCGTTGCTTGGTACGAGCGGTGCATCATAATTTGTGGTTCCATCGGCGTTGAGTGAGTACCAAAGCGGCACAGGCACGCCGAAATAGCGTTGACGGCTAATGAGCCAGTCGCCATTTAAGCCCTCTACCCAGTTTTCGTAGCGATGACGCATGTGTTCGGGATGCCAGGTGAGTTCATGGCCGCGTTCAACAAACCGCGTGCGCAGGTCGGCTTCGCGACCACCATTGCGGATGTACCACTGGCGACTCGTCACAATTTCTAACGGGCGCTCACCTTTTTCGAAAAATTTTACAGGGTGCATAATGGCGCGTGGCTCGCCAAGCATTTCCTCACTTGTGCGCAACATCTCAACAATGAGAGTTTGAGCTTGCTTAATAGATTTTCCTGCAAGTTGTGCATACATCTCAATGCCACGAGCAGAAGTGATGACTTCAGGTGCATCGGCCACAATGCGACCATTGCGACCAATGACTGCGCGTGTAGGCAATTGCAATTCACGCCACCAAATAACGTCGGTGACGTCGCCAAAGGTGCAGATCATGGCAATGCCAGTGCCTTTGTCTATCTGTGCAAGTGGGTGCGCAAGTATGGGCACTTCAACGTCGAAGAGTGGTGTGCGAACGGTGGTACCAAATAGTGGTTGGTAGCGCTCATCGTCGGGGTGGGCTACAAGTGCAACACATGCAGGCAACAACTCGGGGCGTGTGGTGTCAATAAGAATGTCGGTTTTACCATCAAACGTTGTGCCACTGGTGAGGTGAAACGCCAACGTGTGGTACGCACCTGGGCGTTCACGATCTTCTAATTCTGCTTGCGCAACTGCAGTATCAAAATCAACATCCCACAATGTTGGTGCTTCTTGCATATACGCCTCGCCGCGTTGCAAGTTGTTGAGAAATGCGCGCTGGCTAGTTTTACGACTGCGCTCTTCAATGGTGGTGTAGAGCAGCGACCAGTCGACAGACAAACCAAGGCGACGGAAAAGTTCTTCAAAAACTTTTTCATCTTCGTGCGTGAGTATGTTGCATAGCTCAATGAAGTTCGGTCGCGAAATAGGAAGTGGCTTGTGGTCTTTTGGCGGCTCGCCTTGGAATGGTGGCGTGAAGTTTGCAACGTACGGCACTGAAGCATCGCAAGTGACGCCGTAATAATTTTGTACACGACGTTCAGTAGGCAATCCGTTGTCATCCCAGCCCATGGGGTAGAAGACGGTCTTGCCACACATGCGCCAAAACCGCGCAATGGTGTCGGTGTGCGTATATGAAAAAACATGGCCCATGTGCAGCGAGCCACTGACCGTTGGAGGCGGGGTGTCAATGGCAAAAACCTCGTTGCGCGGCCGGGTGCGGTCGAATGTATACACGCCCTCGGAGCTCCATGCGCCAGACCAGCGGTCTTCGATACCAGCCAGGCTTGGTTTCTCGGGAACAGATTGCTTCGCAAGAGGTGTTGACATAGGCACTTACCCTAGAGTCAAAGAGTGCTTTCTCTCTACGACACTGCCACTCAAGAGGTCCGACCCCTTGCAATGCGCCAGCCCGGGCACCTCTCCATCTATCTATGCGGCCCCACCGTGTATGGCCCGCCCCACCTGGGGCACGGCCGAGCCACCCTGGTCTACGACATTTTGCGCCGTTATCTCACCTGGACAGGCATCCAGGTACGCCTTGTTTCAAATATCACCGACATCGACGACAAAATCATCGACCGCGCCAACCGCGAAAACCGCCCGTGGGCAGAAATTACCCAAAAGTGCGAAACCATGTGGTTTTCCGCAATGGCGGCTCTCAATGTAGAAAAGCCAAACGATATTCCTCATGCAACCGAATATGTCGACCAAATGGTGGCAATGATTAGCGAGCTCGTTGGCCTGCAACGCGCCTATGCCACGTCCGACGGGGTGTATCTCAGCATCACCTCGGTCGACGACTACGGCTTGCTCGCGCATCAAAAACTTGAAGACATGCTTGCTGGTGGCGGAGATCGTGAAGTCTTGGGTGCGAGTGAGAAAAAACATCCCGCTGATTTCGCTTTGTGGAAGTTCACGAAGCCCGGTGAACCCGCATGGCCATCGCCATGGGGTGACGGTCGTCCGGGTTGGCACAGTGAGTGTGTGGTGATGAGTTTGCAATTACTCGGTGAAGGGTTCGACCTTCATTGCGGTGGCGCCGACTTACGTTTTCCACACCATGAAAACGAACGTGCCCAAGCTGTTGCTTTAGGAAAAACCTTTGCAAATCACTGGATGCACAATGGTTTTGTTGTCGACGCTGACGGCGAAAAAATGTCGAAGAGTTTGGGGAATGTCACCAACCTTCTTGACTTGGTGGAACATTATGACCCGCGTGCGTACCGCATGCTTCTGTTGCAAACGCACTATCGATCACCAGTTCGCGTTGGCCAAGACAACATTGATGCCTCGGTTAAAGCTGTGGGCAGCATCGATGGTTTCTTTGCCCGCATGTCTGAAGTATCGACAAATGCAACTGCCGATGAAGCAACATTGCAATCTTTTCGTTCAGCAATGAACAACGATCTCGATACACCTGGTGCAACGGCGTTAATGTTTGACACCATTCGCAAGGCAAATGCTGCGCTCGATGTGAACGACCATGTACTTGCGGGTGCTCTAGCTGGCGCTGTTGGGGAAATGTGTGTTGCCTTTGGTTTGCAAGTCAACGCCTTTGCTGAAGTAAGTGCAGATATTGTTGAAAAAGCTCAGCAGCTCGATGCTGCTCGTGCCGCAAAAGATTTTGCAGCTGCCGATGCGTTGCGCAATGAATTACAGGCTGCTGGCTATGTGGTGGAAACCACGAAAGAAGGAACAAAGGTGCGGCGTGGCTGAGCGCACAAAGTTTCCTGCCGGCTTTTGGGTTATTTGGAGCACCGTTGCTCTCGACATGGTGGGCTTTGGCATGGTCGTGCCCATTTTGGGTCGCTATGCCGACCGGTTTGGTGCAAGTGGCTTTGAAGTAGGTCTGCTCTTCACCTCATTTTCCATTGCACAGTTCTTCTTTGCGCCCATCATGGGTCGCTTGTCAGACCGCATTGGTCGTAAACCTGTCATCATCATTTCGCTCTTAGGCACTGCGGTCGGAAGTTTCGTTACAGGCGCCGCAGGAACCTTGTGGCTGCTCTTTCTGGGTCGTTTTCTCGATGGTGCGTCAGGTGCAAGTGTGTCGGTTGCGCAAAGTGCCATTACCGATATTGCTCCACCCGAGCAACGCGCCAGGTTGCTTGGCATGTTGGGCGCAGCATTTGGTGTGGGCTTTGTATTTGGCCCCGCCATTGGTGGGCTTGCAGCACTAGGTGGCCCACATGTTCCATTTTATGTTGCAGGTGTTTTTGCACTGTGCAACGCCGTTGCTGCATTTATTCGGCTCCCTGAAACAAATCAGAACATCGGAAAAGCACGTGACGCAGTGCAGTCTGCATCACGGCGCAGAAGTTTTGCCTGGAACAAGTTCACCATTACCGCGTTGTTATCGGGTACCGCATTCGCAGGGTTCGAAGCAACATTTGCCTTATTTGGTGAGCGTCGTTTTCATCTGACCGAAGGTTCAGCCGCAGCAGTGTTTCTCGTGGTCGGAGTGATGCTTGTAGTGGTGCAGGGTGGTCTCATTGGTCCGCTCACAAAAGCATTTGGCTCACAGCGCCTCCTCGTTGCGGGTTTCGGCACGCTCATTGCCGGGTTCTTAGTTCTTTCCATTGCAGAAGTGTGGGTGGTGCTCTTTCTCGCGCTTGCACTCTTGTCTCTGGGCCAAGGTTTAGTAACACCGTCACTCACCAGCGTTGTTGTCGATTCAGCCACCCCTGACCGTCGCGGTGAAGTATTGGGTGTTCAGCAATCTGCAGGAGCACTGTCACGCATTATTGGCCCAGCAATCGCCGGGCTACTTTTTGATCATGCTGGTATTGCGTGGCCATATGTTGTTGCTGCAGTTCTCACAGGCGCAGCACTTGCTACGGTTTCTCGTAGGAAATAAACAACATGAAAGAGCATTTTAGAAACGACAACCAACGTAATGCTGCCGGTGAAGACAGGGCGTTAAGCGGTTTGTCGTCGTTCGATGCTCAACTGGGTCCGTCGCACATGGGTTACATTCCATCACTCGACGGCCTGCGTGCCTTAGCGGTTCTCGCAGTCATTTTGTACCACGCACATTTCAGTTGGATTCGTGGTGGGTTCATTGGTGTTGAGGTCTTTTTTGTCGTCAGTGGTTTCCTCATTACCTCATTGTTGTTGGAAGAGTCTGAAGACACCGGAGGAATTTCTCTTCGTCAATTTTGGCTTCGTCGCGCCCGGCGTTTACTTCCTGCATTATTTTCCATGTTGGTTGCCGTTTCGGCGTGGGCGCTGTTGTTTTCAAAATACAAAGTGGGGCAGTTGCGCCACGACTTCTTGTCTGCAGTTTTTTACATCTCGAACTGGTGGCAAATTTTTTCAAGCGATGTTCCCTATTTCGCCCCGAAAGACCCACCACTACTACGCCACTTATGGTCACTTGCAGTAGAAGAACAATGGTATTTACTGTGGCCAATTGCATTTATTGCATTGTTCAAGTGGGGTAAAAATCGTGCGAAAGTCGCTCAGGCGTTGCTTGTTATTGCAGCTTCCATCATGGTGTTCACAGCTATTGCTTACTCTTCAAGCAACAGCGACCGCATTAACTTTCTGTATCTCTCCACCATGACGCGGTCAACTGGGTTGCTACTCGGTGCAGCCGGCGCGTGCTTGTGGAGGCCATGGCGCCTTGTAGGAATTGCACAACGAGGGCGCACTTCGGCAGCCGATATGCCAGAGCGCGTTCTCAACCTTGCGGCGTTGGTCAGCGGTTCGCTCCTGGTGCTCATGGCATTGGGTCTCACAGTCTCTGGCGCCCCGTTATACAGAGGCGGTTTAGTTCTCGTATCGCTTTCTTCTTTGGTGCTCGTGGCGTGTGCAGTGCACCCCAATGCAGCAGGCGTGCAGAAAGTTCTGGGTTACGCGCCACTTGTGGAAATAGGGAAGCGCTCATACGGGTTGTATCTCTGGCACTGGCCAATTTTCTTGTTTACAAATGCGCGTGAATCAACAGCGAAATTTTTTATTGCGGTTGTTATCACTGCAGTCGTCACCGAGTTGTCGTACCGCTGTATTGAAATGCCTATACGCAATGGCTTTATTGGGCGAGCCCGCGAGACATTGCGCAATTTCAACCATCCATCCCGTCGCGACATGGTCATTATTGCAAGTAGTTATGCAACGGCTGCCGGAGTGCTCGTTGCTTCAGTAAGTATCGCGTTGGCTTTTACTACCCCGGTCGATTTGTCGGTCGACAGCGGTAACGACTTGGAGTTTGGGGCAACCACCACAATTGCTGGGGCGACGCCCACCACCTTGAATGGCGTTATTGCTCCTTCAACAACACTGCCAACCCTTGCCAACCCCATCCGCTTAGTCATTGTGGGCGACTCGCAAGCCAAAGCCCTTGCCAAGAATCTTCCTGTAGGCATTGAAAAAACTTTCACTACTACCGATGGCGGTGTGTCAGGTTGCGGTGTGTACGACACCGGCACAGGCATCAGCCCATCAATTGACTTCAAGCAATCATTTGAATTTTGCCGTGGCTGGGAAAAGAAATGGACCGCTTCAGTTCAAAAAGCAAAAGGTCAATTAGCTCTCGTCATGCTGGGTGCATGGGAAGTTCTCGATGTGTTGGGTGGAGGAGTGAATTATTCACTGGGTTCTTCACAAGCCAATACCTTCTTTAAAACGCAAGTGAAGCGTGGTGTTGATGCCCTGGTTCTGGGTGGAGCAAAAGTTGCACTTTTAGAAGTGCCGTGCATGCGTCCGAAAGATGTGAAGGGGGCGGGTATTCCGCCGCTTCCCGAACGCGGCGACGACACACGTACGGCTCAACTCAATCAGTTGCTCCAAGAAGTAGCAAATGAAAATGCAGCAACAACCACCTTCGTAAAAGGCCCACGCGAATGGTGCACAAGCTCAATTATTGGTAATGATTTGGGCTACCGCTGGGATGGGGTACACGTGTACAAGCCCGGCGCAAAGTTAATTATGGACACCATCGCACCATCGTTACTTGCTATTCCCTTGCAGTAACTGCTTAGAGCAACTTAAATGCCGCAATGGCAACGCTCATGAGCAAAGTATTGATGCCTAGTATCCCCATGAACATGCGATGAGTTTGGTGATTCAACTCTTTGTGCAGATCAAGAAAACCTGCCTGCATTTCTTTGCGGAGTACATCGATTTCTAATCGAAACTCGCTGCGTAGGATGTTGAACTCGGTGTACATCTCTTTACGTAAAATGCCCGTTTCGTCAACAAACTCTTTGCGCATTTCATTGCGGGTTTCGAGCATCGAGTTGTTGAAACCCAATTGCATGAAATCGCCTAAAACCTCAAGATCTTGTTTCGTGGCGAAATCGTTCCAGGTGACGGGCGGTAGTAGTCGCATGAGAACAGCAGCAGAGTCGTCACTCATTATTTTCGCCACCTCCCCGTGTAGTTGCCTACGTTCAATATCGCTTACGTTCAAAGTAACCCCCTTGGCTCGTGTCGTCCATCGCTTTCTTTTTCTCGTGTGTGCGCTGGGGGGCTCAAACTGGCAACAAAGTCAGCAGAAATTGCGGAAAATTAGGCATCCCGTCCTACTGGTGGGTAACTTATACGCATGGCTGATTTCTCCCTCCAACTCAACGACGACCAACTCCAAATTCAAGAGTGGGTGCACACCTTCGCAAAAGACGTCATTCGTCCCGCCGCCCAAGAGTGGGACGAGCGCGAAGAGTTCCCATGGCCCATCGTGCAAGAAGCTGCAAAAATTGGCATGTACGGCTGGGAGTTCCTCATGAACAACATGGCCGACCCCACTGGTTTAACTCTGCCGCTCTCCATTGAAGAACTCTTTTGGGGTGATGCAGGAATTGGTATGGCAATCATGGGCTCGGGTCTTGCTGCTGCAGGAATTGCCGGCAATGGAACGCCTGAACAACTCATCGAATGGGTGCCTCAGTGCTACGGAACTGCCGACGATGTAAAACTCGGTGCATTCTGTGTGAGCGAGCCCGATGCTGGTTCCGACGTGTCAAGTCTGCGCACGCGTGCTGTTTATGACGAAGCAAAAGATGAATGGGTACTCAATGGAACAAAGGCCTGGATCACCAACGGTGGCATTGCAAATGTGCACGTTGTGGTTGCAGCAGTTGACCCAGCGCTCAAAGGTCGCGGACAAGCATCTTTTGTTGTTCCGCCAAACACCAAAGGGCTGAGCCAAGGTCAGAAGTATGCAAAGCACGGCATTAAAGCGTCGCACACTGCTGAAGTGGTGCTCGACGATGTGCGCGTGCCAGGCAGCTGCCTGCTTGGCGGTAAAGAAAAACTCGATGCCAAGCTTGCTCGTTACCGCGAAGGTGGCGCATCAAGTGGCAAGCAGCCAGCAATGGCAACCTTTGAAGCAACACGCCCAGCAGTAGGCGCACAAGCACTTGGAGTTGCGCGCGCTGCATATGAAATTGCCCTTGACTACGCCAAAGAGCGCGTTGCTTTCGGCAAGCCCATCATCATGAACCAGGGCATTGCATTCAAACTTGCCAACATGGCAACACAAATCGACGCAGCTCGTCTGCTCATTTGGCGCGCCGCATGGCTCTCGAAAAATGGTGGCTTCAAAAATGCAGAAGGCTCAATGAGCAAGTACTTCGCATCAGAGATGTCGGTGAAAGTAACCGAAGAAGCCATTCAAATTCTTGGTGGCTACGGCTACACCCGCGAATACCACGTTGAGCGCATGCATCGCGACGCAAAGATTCACACCATCTTCGAGGGCACCTCAGAAATTCAGCAGCTGGTGATTGCTCGTGCAATCTCCGGCCTACGCGTCGAATAACGGATCGTTAGAAAGTGACCGACATGAGGTCGCGACCTACTAAAACATGCCCGGTGTAACCACCATCTTTGACATCATCTGAAAACCCTTGTTCGTCGACTTCATTTTGCGGTGGCGGCCCAAGATGGGTGAGCATCAAAGTGTTAACTTGTGCTCGCTGTGCCATTGCACCTAGTGCAATTGAGTCGGCGTGATAGTCAAGAATTGACTTGATGCGTGGAATATGTTCGATGATAAACGCGAGCGGGGCGCGACGAAATGCCTCATGAACGAGGACATTTGCGTGTCGACTGAAATCTTCTACTTCTTGGCATACGCGTGTGTCACCAGAAATCACTACCGAGCCATCAGGCGTGGTGACTTTGTACGCAACTGCATCTGGCACTGGTTCATGGTGCACAGCGACGGATTCCACCACTACTGCGCGATCTGCAGAAGCCCATACCTCTGCGGGGGTGAATGAAGCGGGAAATTCTCGAGCATCAAGCACTACTTCTCGTGATCCCATGTGCTCGCGTCGAAGGTGGATGTCTTCGTCGTATGGCTCCAGCATTCGTTTCACGAAACGTGCAGCTCCTCCAGACGGCGCAAAGATGGACAGAGGGGTAGCTACCTCATCAAATTGGGT
>Ga0209357_1000004_pt1 | contig 91797 bp, 90 predicted proteins | sample LauGreFBDMM110SD_2_FD_187573 | JGI IMG/M metagenome (GOLD analysis project Ga0209357, IMG submission 187573) | Freshwater lake microbial communities from Lake Michigan, USA - Fa13.BD.MM110.SD (SPAdes) (version 3) | ecosystem: Environmental > Aquatic > Freshwater > Lake | place: Lake Michigan... | reverse complement strand
CCATCGAGATACATCACGTCGGCGCCATCACTTTGTTCAAGTGCACCCGACACGCGCAAACGCTCCACCACTTGTGGCAACAAATTGTTGTAGGCGCTTTCGCCCATGAGGTCTGTGTCTTCCAGCAATACGCCAAGAGTGCGGTACACACGATTGAAGTACTTTGTGCTCTCGCCTACGAGAACATTCCACATACGCAGCGTTTCGCCGTCGCCAGCCTGCAAGGCAACTACACGTAGGCGCGCACGTTCTTTAAATACATCGTCGGCTTCAAACTTTTGACGCGCAATTTTATAAAAAGAGTCGAGGTCACCTACGGAAAATGCTTCAGCGGCCTGATCTTCACCTAAGTCAATGAGATGTTCAATAAGCATTCCAAATGGCGTACCCCAGTCACCAATATGGTTTTCACGCACCGTGGTGTAACCCACGAATGAGAGCATGCGCACCAATGCGTCACCAATAACGGTGGAACGCAAATGACCAACATGCATTTCCTTTGCAACATTCGGCGCCGAATAGTCAACAACAACGGTTTCTTTCCCATCAATGCTGCGCACGCCAAGAGTGCTTGAACTTGTCATTGTTGCTAGTTCACGTTCAATAAATGCTCGACTAAAAATAACGTTGATAAACCCTGGGCCAGCCACTTCCGTGCTTTCACACATATCGCTCACGTCACCCAGAAGTGCAAGTACTTCCGTTGCCACGTCGCGCGGCACTTTGCCTGTTGCCTTTGCAACTGCTAACGCACCATTCACCTGCGCATCGGCGCGGTCGCTTGCTCGCACCACAGGGTCAGCGTCGCCCCCGGCAACTGAGGAGAATGCGGGGCGGAAACGTTCGGCAAGAAGGGAGAGAGGGTCAGACATGTCGCTATTCATTGTTGCCGACCACGAGCCCAAAACACGGATCTTTACGAAGTCTTGGGCAATGCCACTAGCCTGCAGTCGCTGGAACAAAATACTTTTCTGTCCTAGCCCTCGTAGCTCAGGGGATAGAGCGTCGGCCTCCGGAGCCGTAGGCGCAGGTTCGAATCCTGCCGAGGGCGCTACTGCAGGTTTCCTCCCCCAGACCCAACCAGATAGATTACGGAGCCGTGGAGACGAACGAGTAGCTGTTACGCAAATCGTCGCTTAATACTTGAGCGTCTTCGGCACGAGTCTCGACAACAAACTCTTGCGTCAAAGTCTTGGAGTCGTATGTCCAACCTTCGGGAAGTTGCAGACGCTCGCCAAGAGTTAACAAGTCGTCTTCGGCGAGCTCCGGATCGGTCTGCTGACTCCAACTTTGCATCACATATGTCTTTCCTTCAGCATCACGCAACAGGTACACCGTGGTGCCAGCATTGAACGTGAACGCAGCTTTGCGGTCAACCGCTCGCGGTGTATATGGGTTCTGCATGGCGGCAGGGTTCGCCCCAACGAAAACACTCGCATAGTGATTCATCTCAATCTCGCCGAATGTTTTCTTGTACGTCTCAGACGCGTCTGACTTCATCACTGAATCCATGGCCCAATAGCGGGGCCCGTTTGATGCGGCATAGAAAACTCCTTCGGCTTTGGCAATTGCAACGGTGTCAATGGCTTTCCATTGTTCGTCTGGACATTCATTGAGGGGAAAGGTGTTGAATACTTCACCATGAATGCCATCTTCTTTACTGCTGAGCAGAATGATCTCGCAGTAACGCCCACCGTGCATACCGTCGCGAACAGGATTGCTGGCACTCACTGCGGGGGCGTCGGTCGCTGGAACGTCAGTCGATGCCACTTCGGTCGCAGGGGCCTCGGTCGCGGTTGATTCAGCAGTTGTAGATTTGTCTCCAGACCCACACGCCGCGAGAGTCACGAACAGGACAGGAATGAATAGAGATGGTTTTGTGAAATACTTTTTCGACATAGTTAAAGAGAATAGGCAACAACAAGGCGGCAAACAACGCAGGTGCTCGCATACCCAACTATTCTTAAAGTTCTCTTACCTAACCAGGGGATACGCAGGCTGAGACATATCCCCCGCCAAAACAATTCGTTAACACAAAATAAACAGCGAAAATTACCGTGCGTTAACATTCATCGCCTAGTTTCCAAAGGAGACATGATCACTATGACTGACCGCGACGAAACTAAAATTGCGAGCAAGGTAAATAACTCACGTCTTGAATTTCGCAATGTTTCAATGACGTTTCCCGATGGAACTGAAGCACTCAAAGAAGTTTCATTTTCGGTGGACGCTGGCGAGTTTGTCACAGTCGTTGGCCCATCCGGATGCGGTAAGTCGACTCTTCTTCGCGTTGCATCTGGGCTCACAACACACTCCGCAGGCGAGTGCCTGACAGATCGCAACAGCTTGGGTTACGTTTTCCAAGACGCCACTCTTTTGCCGTGGCGCACCGTGCAACGCAACGTTGAATTAATTGCGGAATTGCAGGGTGTTCCTAAGAATGAGTGTCGCGAGCGCGCCCGTCAAGCCATCGAGCTTGTGGGTTTAAGCGGAAACGAAAACAAGCATCCCAAGCAGCTGTCCGGCGGAATGAAGATGAGAACTTCACTCGCTCGCTCGCTCGTCATGAAGCCAAGCGTGTTCATGTTCGATGAGCCCTTTGGAGCTCTCGATGAAATTAGTCGTGAGCGTTTACAGGACGAACTGCTGCGCCTTTTTGAACACGAAGGCTTTGCTGGACTATTCATCACACACTCAGTTCCCGAGGCAGTTTTCCTCTCCACACGTGTTCTGTGTATGTCTGCTCGGCCTGGTCGTATCATCGCCGACCTCTCTATCCCCTGGGCGTATCCCCGCCAGCACGATATTCGCTACTCACCCGAGTTTGCCGAAATGTGCGGCAAGGTGTCTGCGGCTTTGAGAGAAGCCCACGCATGAGCACTACACCCAAGTTGTTGAAGGCGTACACGCCCCCGCTTGCCACTTTTGGTGCTTTCATCGGCGTCTGGTACGCGGTGCACTATCTCATTTTGAGCGAGAATCGCAAGTTCATTGTGCCTCCACCCCATGGGGTCATCGACAACGCTTTCCTCAATGGCATTGCTCGCTCGGAACTCGCCGAAGGACTTGTGAATACCGGTCGTATTGCGTTGTTCGGATTCGCTATCGCATCTGTATTGGCACTTCTGGGGTCGGTACTTATGGCAAGCAATCGCATTATTGAACGCGCCTTGTTTCCTTACGCCGTAGCTCTCCAAACTGTTCCCATTTTGGCTCTGGTGCCGCTATTTTCGATATGGTTCGGCCCAACACGCACCGCCCGCATCGTGACGTGCGTTTTAGTAGCCATCTTTCCCATCCTCACCAGTTTTCTCTTCGGATTGAAGTCTGTTGATAGTGGCCATCAAGATCTTTTCACTCTGAACAATGTGAGCCGAACAACACGATTCCGCAAATTGCTTTTCCCGGCCGCCATGCCATCAATCTTCACGGGGCTTCGAATCGGTGCCGGGCTGTGCGTCATCGGGGCCCTCGTTGCAGACTTCTTCTTCTCACGCGGCGACCTCGGACTCGGGCGCCTCTTAAACAATTACGCCAAGCGTCTTGAATACGAGAAGCTTTTTGGCGGAGTAATTTTGGCTTCTGCCCTTGGCGTTGCCATCTACATCCTCATCGGCTGGGTAGCCAATCGTTTGCTACGCGATTGGCACGAGTCAGAGGCACGATCGGCCTAGCCGCTAGTTGTAATTATCCATCAACCAATTAGACCCAAAAGGAAGAACCAACTTATGAAACGCTCCACACGACGCATCATCGCACTTGCGGCTGCTGCGGGACTCGCCATCACTGCCTGCGGTAGTGACGACGACGCAACAACAACCCAAGACACCACCGCAGCAGAAGAGGTAACAATTGATACCGCTGCCGCAACCGACGAAGTTGTTTGCCCTGCCAATCTTGTGATCCAAACAGACTGGTGGCCAGAAATTGAACACGGCGGCTCTTACCAGCTCATTGGCGCAGGCGGAGTGGCCGATCCGAAGTTGTTCACGTACTCTGGCCCAATTGCCGATGCATACAAAGTTGGTGGCATTGAGACCGTTGAAATTCGTGCTGGTGGAGACGCCATTGAATTCCAGCCAGTCCTTTCAGTAATGAAGACCGACCAAGACATCACACTGGGATACGTCAACACCGACGACATCATTCAAAGCTCGGGCACCGTTCGTGCAACGGGAGTTGCCACCACCCTAGAAATCAACCCTCAGTTCCTCATGTGGGACCCAGAGCAATTGAAGATTGACCCGAAGGACCCCGCCAGCCTTGGTGCCTCCGGTGCTCGTATTTCTCACTTCTCAGGAACCACCTACATGGACTGGTTGTTGGGCAAGGGCTTCATCACAAAAGATCAAAGTGACCCCAACTACGGCGGATCGCCCGACAAGTGGATTGCTGATGGAGGCAACTTCATTCAGCAAGGTTTTGTTACCAACGAAACCTACAAATACGAAAATGAAATCAATTGGAAAGACGGAGCTCCGGCCCCAATCGATTACACGTTGATTCACGATCTTGGCTGGCAGCCTTACCCGGCGATGTACAGCGTTCTCAGCGATCGCGTAGAAGAATTAAGCCCATGTCTTGCAGTTCTCGTTCCGAAGTTGCAACAGGCTTGGGTTGATTACCTCGCAGACCCCACCCCAATTGGTGATGCTTTGGTAGGGATCACAAAGACCTACAACAACTATTGGACCATCACACCGGAATTGAATGCCGCAGGCTTCGAACTCTTCAAGAGTTTGGGAATCGGTGGCAACGGCCCCGACAGCACCTACGGCAACTTCGACATCGATCGTGTGCAGAAGTTGTACGACGATGCGATGCCATTGTTGGCTGACCTGGGAGTAGAGACAGACAAGACACTCACCGTTGAAGGTGTGGTTACGAACCAGTTCATCGATACATCAATTGGTGTTGCTGGCTAAATCATTCAGAATCAAAAAAGGGCCGCCCTTCGGGGCGGCCCTTTTTTTATTGTCGCCCAAGTTCCTAGCGATAAGCACACAGATCAAACGCGTTGCCGTCGAGGTCAACGAAGTTGGCGATCATGCCATAAGCCTCGCGACGAACGGGCCTAGTTTCAGTTGCGCACAAACCAAGCAGACGTGCGTGCTCGGCATCAAAATTGTCAAGTGAGCACACGAGGTCAAGATGAGTTCCACCAGGCCGATGCGCACCGCGCTGAAACCCAAGACGCCGAATGCCCTGTTTGTCTGACAACACAATCCATCGATCTCCGTCTTCTCGTTCCGATTCGGTGAGCCCCATGACCTGAGACCAAAATGCGGCCAAAGCCTCTGTAGAAGGGGTATCAAATGTGACGAGATCAAACTGAATAGGAAAGGTTTCAGACATGTCTCACAGGCTAGAAGCCATTTTGCTTTCGAGTGTTATTGGCAAACCGATTAAGAAACTTGTGAAATACTCTCCTTAGAAATTGTGTTAAATACATTGCGTCGGGGGGCGACAACATGACGAAAAGCGTGAGTGACGAGACGACAGCAAGCATCAGCGCGTCAGCACAATGCCCGTATAGCCCGCTTGACCCCGAAGTACTTGCTGACCCCTTCCCTGCTTATGCGCAACTGCGTAGCGAGTGCCCCGTGCACAACACCAACATGGGTGGTCGCGAATTTCTTACCGTGGCAAACCGTGCCGACGTACACAGCATTCTTACGAGCCCTAATGAATGGGTGAACCGCTATGGAGCCGGCATTGCATACTCCGGTGTTGACGGCCGCGGCAACCTTCAACATTTCGACCAACCAGAGCACACCAAGCGCCGCGTGTTGATGCGCAACGAGTTCAACCCGCTTGAAGTAAAAAAGCTTGCCGACGATGCGGTGCGCGTTGCCAATGAACTTGCCCTCGACATGGCTGCAAGTGGTCACTCGGCCGAACTGCACGATGCCTTTGCGTGCCCCATGCCCATTTTGGGATTCATCGACCTCATGGGAGTTCCCTCTGAAGATCGCACACTCATTAAAAACTGGGCCGATCAGTTAGTGCTGGGTTTGTCTGACCCACCAGCCGCAGTAAAGCCCACCGAGGAAATAAAGCAATACATCAACGCCGCAGTTTCGCAACGTCGGCGCGTTGCCGATGCAGGAGGCTCACCAACGCCTGGTTTGCTCACTGAATATTCATTGCGCACTATCGATGGCGAGCGCATTCCCCTCATTGAGATGGAAGCCATGGTGTTGCAGCTCTTAGTTGCTGGCCATGAAACCACTACATCGCTCATTACGAACCTCATGTGGCGCTTGCTGGAAGTACCAACGCGTTGGCAGCGCATTGTGAACGACTTTTCTCTGATACCTAACGCCATTGAAGAAAGTTTGCGTTACGACCCACCTGTTCTTGGTCTCTTTCGCACGAATGAAAACCCAGCGGTTATTAATGGTGTTGACATTCCTGAAAAAACAAAAGTAATGGTCATGTACGCCTCGGCGAACCGTGACCCCAAAGCATTCCCCAACCCCGATGAATTTGATATAGATCGCGACCCAATGCAACTGAAACGCCACTACGGATTTGGTTGGGGCATTCACCTCTGCCTGGGCGCACCTATTGCTCGACAAACTGCACGCATTGCTATTGAAACTTTGGCAACACACTTCCCCACTATGCAACTTGCTGGCCCTACCGAGCGTTTAGGTGCAGCAATTCTGTGGGGCAGGCGCACACTTCCTGTGCAGTGGTAAACGCGCGACTAGTGCGGCTGCGTAAAACCGAAGCACTCACGTAGTGCTGCATCGGTGAGCGCAGTAGCTGGCGAACCTTGCGCCACCACACGTTGCGCTAACAGCATCACCATGTCGGCGGTGTCGGCGTCAGACAATTCGTGTGTTGCCATAACAACCGCAACTCCACGAGCGCGCTCTTGTGCAACTAACTCGGCAACTGCCTGGCGGCCCAAAAGGTCGAGCCCTGCAGTAGGTTCATCGAGCAGCAACACGTCGGCACGGCGCGCAAGCACTTGTGCCAAATGTGTGCGCTGTTGTTGACCGCCAGAAAGGTCTCGCAGTGGCCGCGACTTGTAAGCAATAGCACCGGTACGTTCCATTGACTCATGCACAATTCGGTGATCTTCGGCGCGTGTACGCCTGGTTAAACCCAAGTGTGCATATCGCCCCATTGCAACAACATCTTCTACGCGCAGCGGCAATGTATGCGATGACACCGGATGCTGCGGCAGGTAGCCAACCAAAGAATGTTGTGTGCCTGGTTCGCCACCAAGCACTTTGACCTCGCCACTTTGAGCAGCCACTAGCCCGGCAAGTGTTTTCAGCAATGTCGACTTACCAGAGCCATTAGTACCAATGAGCACTAACAACTCACCTGGCTGAAGAGAAAAATTCAAGCCTTCAACAATGGGCCGATGCCCGTAACCCACTGCGAGCCCTGTTGCTTCTATGCGCGCGCTCATGACACGTGCACATGTCCGTGCATGTGAGGTTGGTCGTGGTCGTGATGAATGTCTTTGCGATGTGCTTGCCAACGCTGTACTTCAACAACAATGGCACACAACGTGAAAACGAGCACTGAACAAAAGACGATGCTGGCCCCGGCAGCAACATTGGCGTGATAACTCACCAACAAACCAACATAGGTAGAAAAAATACCCACAACTGCAGCAACCGCCATCATGATTCCGATGCGGCGTGCAAAAAGCGCACCCGTTGCTGAAGGCGCAATGAGTAGACCGAGTACCAACAATGTTCCAACCGTTTGGAAACTTGCAACAACAGTGAGGGCAACCATTGCCAACATAATGTTGTGATACTTCTTCACCGAGAAACCCGATGTTTCAGCGAGCCCATCATCAACTGACAACAAGAGAAATGGTCGTCGGCACAGCCAAGCAGTGGCAGATACTGCAACAAGAGCAATGAACTGCCACACCAAGTCGGAATTGCTGACACCAAGCACTTCACCGAACAAAATATTGGTGAGATCACCGGCGAATGAACTCGAACGCGACTGAATGATGACCCCTAGTGCCAACATGCCCACAAACAACAAGCCAATTGCTGTGTCGCCCGATAGTCGGTAGCGACGTGTCACAACACTGACGCCCGACATCATGACGCCTGCACCAATTGCCGCTCCGAGCACTCCAGAAAATCCAAACAACAGCGCTGCAGCAACACCGGGAACCACACCGTGAGCCAGTGCGTCACCCGCGAAGGCCAAACCGCGCAATACAACGAATGTTCCGGCTACTGCACAGATTGCAGAAACAAGGATGCCGGCATACAACGATTGGCGCAAGAACTCGTTGTCGAGAAATGGTCCAAAGAGAAAATGTGCCACAGCGCTAGTTCACCAGATTCACGAGAGCCCGGTGGCGATACTGCTAGCCAGGTTCAACATCATTTCCTTGTATCCATCGCCGCTGGGAAGAACGTGCGTCGACAGTTCTTGCAGTTTCACACCGAGTTCTTTGCTCAACAACGCAGCCACATCGGCAGGCGTGCCCAATTCGGTAAAGATAACTTTCACATTTTCCTGCTGCGCGAGTTTTTTCAATGCTGCAAGATCGCCAGCAGATGCTTCGGCGGCGGTTGAGAAACTTGGAATGACCGCACCCACCACAGTGCAGCCGTAACGCGCTGCAAAATACTGCAATGAGTCATGACCCGTTACCAAAGTGCATTGGTCTACTTCAGACAGTGCTGATGTGATGCCGGCGCTTATATCTTGCAATTCCGTCACTAGGTTTTGTTCTTCTTGTGACAAGTCGACTTTGAGCGCCTCTTCCAATGCGGCAGTTAATGCAGGAACTGCCTCAGCCAATGTTTCAGGGTCTAGCCAAATGTGCGGGTCTTTTCCACCATGATGATCTGCTTCAGAAGTCAGTGATCTCAGTGTGACGTAATCGGCAATGTGAAATACGGGCACACCAGACTTCTCGGTTTGTACCAGCGCGTCTTCAAGTCCTTCTTCTAGGTCGAGCCCATTCGACACAACAAAAGATGCGTTGTTCAATTCTTCAATGTCTTTTGCTGAGGGCGAAAAATCATGTTGGTCTTGTCCGTTAGGAATCAACACCGTCACAGTGGCCGCATCGCCAACAAGACGCGACACCACATCGCCAAGTGCGCTGTAGGTCGCAACAACCACTGGCGTCATTTCGGACGATGATGAACCCCCAGACGAGCAGCCAGCCGCCATACCAATGAGGGCCACAAGGCAGCCGAAACGAAATCGCTGGAGCATCAGCTCAATATAATGAGAATGATTCCTATTTCCACTTTTCAAGCTCGAGCAGCCAGGTCTTGCGTTCCAGCCCACCGCCAAAGCCCGTCAATGAGCCATCTGCACCCACCACCCGGTGGCACGGCAACACAATGGCAACTGGGTTGCGACCGTTGGCGCCGCCGACCGCCCGCACCGCTGCGGGCCGCCCCACCCATTTTGCCTGTTGCCCGTACGACGTTGTCTTGCCATATGGAATACGGGTGAGCGACTTCCACACATCAACTTGAAATGGAGTGCCGTGAAGATCGAGTTCCACCTCAAATGCAGTGCGCTGACATGCGAAATACTCATTGAGTTGCTGTTTCACAACATGCACAAAGTCAGTTGCTTGCTTGAGCTCTGTCTTACTAAATGAATTGACTACAACAAATCGTTCAACGGTGTCGTTTTCAAATTGCACACCAGCGAGACCACGTGGCGAAACGCTGAGTAGAAGATTCCCGATGGGCGAATTCACTTGCACCATCAGCGCAACTTGCATTGGCTTCATCTGTTGAGTTTGTCACAGGAACGACCTAACTGCCTTCGCAACACTCATCAGTTGTAGTGTGCAATGGTCATGACAACACAATCCCCCGATGCTGACGGTGCCTACACCCGACGCCAAATTCTCATTATTTTTAGCGGCATCATGGCCGGCTTGAGCTTGGCCTCGCTCGACGGCACGGCAGTAAACACAGCGCTTGCCACCATGGTTGCCGACCTTGGCGGCCTCAGTGCTTACGCGTGGATTGGCACCTCGTATTTGCTCACATCCACTGTTGCTAATGCACTCTTTGGCAAATTAAGTGACATTTATGGTCGCAAGCGACTTTTTCAAATAGCAATCATTACTTTTCTTGTTGGCTCAGTTGGTTGCGGAATTGCGCAGTCCATGTTGACGCTTATTTTTTCTCGCGGAGTTCAAGGAATTGGTGGCGGCGGGCTCATGGCCATTGCATTCGTCATCATTGCCGATGTTGTTCCACCGCGAGAGCGCGGGCGCTACGTAGGCCTCATTACAAGTGTTTTTGCGGTCGGAAGTGTTGCGGGTCCACTAATGGGTGGATTCTTCGTTGAACAACTGAATTGGCGATGGATTTTTTTCATCAACATCCCTATTGGCATAGTTGCTCTCGTCATTACGTCGAGCGCTTTACGCATGCCAGTACTACGCCTCGATCGCAAGGTTGATTACTTAGGTGCAGCACTGCTCACCAGTTCAGTGACGTGTCTCATTTTGTTTTTGTCGTGGTCGTCAAAAGATTACGGTTGGGGCTCCGCTATTTCAGTTGTTCTTGCAATTGCAGCAGTATTGCAAGCAATTGGTTTTGTGCAATGGGAAAAGCGCGCTTCAGAACCCATCATGCCGCTGCACCTTTTCCGTATTGATGTTTTAAGGGTGACTCTTCCACTTGTCACATTTACTGGCGTCATTATTTTCGGGGCAAATGCCTTTATTCCGCTCTACCTACAAGCAATTACCGGGTACTCACCAACCATTTCCGGACTCCTATTAGTACCCATCATGGTTGGCGTCACTCTCATGAGCGTTTCCACCGGTCGTCGCATGTCGATCACCGGAAAATATAAGCACTGGCCAGTATTCGGAGCGGCATCGCTCAGCATTGGCATGGTGCTTTTATCTCAAATGTCACGTAGCGGTCTTGGCCTTGCTTCAGCACTCATTGGCATGTTCTGCGTTGGTGTTGGCATTGGCAGCATCATGCCAACTGCAACTCTGACTACTCAAAATGCTGTGGAATGGAGCGACCTCGGTGTGGCGAGTTCCGTCATTACATTCTTCCGAACGCTCGGTGGCGTCGTTGGCCTTGCCGCATTCGGAGCGCTACTGAATTCACATGTTGAAGGAAAAATTGATGAGGAATACCTTCAAGCTCCGCGACAAATAAAGAACCTTGCAGAACCGCTACGCAGTGACGTGCTTCGCGTTCTCGGAGATGGAATTACCAACTTGTATCGCGTGGCAATACCCATTGCCATTGTGGTGCTCATTATTGCTACCCGATTGCCAGAACGCCCACTTCGGGAAACCTCTGGCATGCAAGAAAGCATTGCAGCAGAATAATTATTCGCTCGAAGCCTTTGGCTCTTTTGGCAAACCAAGAACGCGCTCTCCAACAATGTTGCGCTGAATTTGGCTAGTGCCACCCCAAATGGTTTCAGAGCGCGAGAAGAAGAACGTCGACATCATTGGGCTCACGGGGTAACCCGCACGGCGCCGGTCACGCGAAGTTCCGGGCCACGAGCCAATATCGGAGCCAGCATCAACCAACATTGCTTCTGCACCAAAAATATCGAGTGCAAGTTCTAACGCTGTTTTGTGCATTTCTGACCAGAACATTTTATTTGATGCACCGAGCGCAGCAACACTGAGATCTTTTGTTTTGTTCACAGTGGCTGAAAGCGAACGCAGACCATTGATGCGAAGAATTTGAATTTTGGAGTAGTAGGTCATGAGGCGTTGGCGAATCATTGGGTCATCAATGATGCCACGACGTTTTGCCGCTGCCACCATCAACTTGTATTCCTCTTCAAAGCGGCGATAGCCAGTTGTTGCACTCATGCCACGCTCAAATGCGAGTGTGCTGTTTGCAACTTGCCAACCGTTGTTTACGCCACCAACAACATTGTCTTTCGGGCAACGTGCATCGGTAAAGAACACTTCACAAAACTCTGCGGTGCCATCGGGCTGAACAATGCCACGCACTTCAACGCCTGGCTGCTTCATTGGCACCAACAAATACGAAATGCCTTTGTGCTTTGGCGAATCGGGGTCTGTGCGTGTGAGCAAGAAGCAGTAGTCGGCGTGGTGACCCTGAGTGGTCCATACCTTTTGACCGTTAATAACCCACTCGTCACCGTCTAGTACTGCAGTTGTTTTCAGGCTTGCCAAGTCGCTACCACTGTTTGGTTCACTGAACCCCTGACACCAACTTGACTGACCGCGAAGAATCTTTGGCAAGAAATCTTTTTTCTGCTCTTCTGTTCCCCACTGCAAAATAGTTGGGCCTACAAGAGTGTCGCCAAAGAAGTCGGCGCGCATTGGTGCTTTCGCATTAGCGAACTCTTCAGCTAGCACCACACCTTCCATGATGCTCAAACCACGGCCGCCGTATTCCACTGGCCACGTAGCGCAGATCCATCCTCCGCCGTACAACTTTGCGGGCCATGACTCATTGAACGCTTTGCGTTCTTCTGGCGTCATTTCAAAGCCAGCGTCGAACCACCCAGCAGGGAGATTCTCTTTCAACCAGGTGCGGATTTCTCCACGAAATTTTTCAGCTGCGGCGGGGTAAGTCAATTCCATCTCCCCATCATTACCCACGGGTAGCCATTTTGCGAAGTGGATCTGAATTTACGTAGTTGTCACAATTGGCACACACTGCCGAGACACTCATTTTGTACGTTCTCTCCATGAGTTCCCCCGCTCCGGTTCCTTTCCCCTGTCTGAGTGCGCTTTCTGAGGTAGATCTCGCCGTTTTACGCGTCCTCGTTAACAGAGCCGGGAGAATTACCAGCCGCGAAGACCTCAACAAACTGGCAGGACTCAGTGGCTCACAACGACGCTGTGAAGCCGTGCTCGTCAATTTACGTCGGGCACTTGGCGAAGGGGCCATTGTTACCATTCGCCGTCGGGGCTGGATGCTCGACAATTCCGTCGCAGCAATAGCAGTCACTCTGATTAACTCTTTGTAGCCATGTTTGCTTCTAGTGCTTCTTCGTCACTCGACATTGGCCGTCTTCTCTTTGAACTCGCCATCATCTTGTGCGGAGCAAAGGTCATTGCCGAAATCGCCGAGCGCTGTGGTGTTCCTGGCGTACTCGGAGAAATTCTTGCTGGAGTGGTCATTGGTCCGTCGGCACTCGGCTGGGTGAGCCGTTCCGACACATTGTTTGTTCTTGCCGAACTCGGGGCAATTTTGTTGCTGCTTCAGGTGGGCATGGAGATGGACCTCAAAGAACTGCGCACCGTCGGACGCGCTGCGCTCGGTGTTGCAATTCTTGGGGTTGTTTTGCCCATGGGATTTGGCATTTTGGGTGGAATTGCCATGGGCGAGGAAGCACGCACTGCGCTGTTTGTTGGTGCCACGCTCACCGCAACAAGTGTTGGCATTACTGCGCGTGTATTTGGCGACCTGCGAGCGTTGTCAACCAAAGAAGCCCGCATTGTTTTAGGTGCGGCGGTCGCCGACGACGTGCTTGGCCTCATTATTTTGACCGTTGTTTCACGAGTAGTAGAAAAAGGGTCTATTGGTATTGGAACCATTGCCTCTACAACTGGGTTGGCATTCGCATTTCTCGCCATCAGCGGTTTCGTGGGTTTCGCTGCCCTCCCCAAAATCATGGGAACGGTATTAAAGCGAGCAAGTTCTCCGGCAGCTGCTTCGATCATTGCCTTGGGCATCACTTTGGGCTTTGCGAGCGCCGCAGAAGCCGCACATTTAGCCCCCATTATCGGAGCCTTTGTTGCGGGTACTGCACTTGGCCGTTCGCCGGGGCACGAGCGCGTGGCGCGCGACATGTCGGCACTTGCTTCGGTGTTTGTTCCTATTTTCTTTCTACAGATAGGCATTGATACCGACATTGCAGCACTCATTCGCCCTAAGGCCCTCGGCATTGCCGCAGTTCTTATTGTCATCGCTGTCGTCACAAAAGTTGTGGCTGGTTATGCAGCGCGGTCCACAGGGGCCGACACATTGCTTGTTGGGCTGGGAATGATTCCTCGCGGCGAAGTAGGCCTCATCTTTGCCACTATTGGTCTCAACGTTGGTGTATTTGATGATGACATTCATGCCGCACTCGTGCTCGTTGTACTTGTTACAACCGTCATTACTCCTGCACTTCTTCGCTGGCGATTGAATCAGGGTGAAGCATCTGAGATTGATCTCGATATTTCTGCTGAAAGCGAACCCGCCGATGGCTGGCTTGCAGTTCGCGACGGCTCAATTGCCCTTGCGGCCACTCCACCCACTTCAGCAAGTGCTGTTCTCTTATTACAAGCGGCTGCGCTAGCCACCGACAACAAGCCAAGCGAAGAACTCATGGAGTGGGTTGCTGAGCGCCGCACGCGCGATCTGCAGTGGAATCGTGAAGCCACTACTCAGCTCTTGCATTTGCTTCGTGTTGGTTCACCTCGTTCGTGGAGGCTCATTGAAATTTCCGGACTTTTTGAACGTGCACTTCCCGAACTTGCTGAAGCCATTCGTCGGCGCACCAGCGATGCTTCGGAACTTGACCCAACACACTCGTTACGGTTCCCGACCGTTGAGGCACTGCGCGATGTAACCGCTGTGGCAAGTTCACAAAGCGACTCACTTCTTCTTGCATCATTTCTTGCCGACATCAACGACGGCTCAATGCCCATTAATCTCATTTTGCAAAAACTTGACCTCGATATTTTGTTTGCAAAAGAGGTAGAGGACCTCCTGAATGGTGCAGCACTGCTACGTGCAGGTGTAGAGCGTGAACCCCACCGCACTGATGAACGCCTCATTCGCGATATTGCTCATGGCTTGAAGCGACCAGGCATTGTGGAACGAAGCCGGTTACTTGCCGATGCATTGGGCGGACTCGAGCCCTGGCAACACGCGGCAATGATCGATATCACGACTGGTGTTCAAGGAGTCCTTGCACATCCTGAACTATTGAGCGGCGAAAACGATTCGCTTGCCGATCTACGCCGCCGACAAACGAGCGAACTCACTAACGACGAGGCCCTACTAGATCGCGTTGTTCATGCGCCTACTACCTATGTTTTGGCACACGAGCCCGCAGAACTGCTAGAGCACGCCCGTCTCATTGAGCCTGCCCCACATGGCCGAAAGGTGCGCGTCACTGTGGAGCCAACACCCACTCCTGGCCAATACATATTGAATGCAGCCTGCCGCAACCGTCGCGGTTTACTGTCGCGTCTCTCTGGCGTTCTTGCCGACGAAGGAATTTCTGTTGTGTCTGCAAGCTTGGCAACGTGGCCCGACAATTCAGTGCTCGACACCTTTGTTGTTGAATCTCCGCGCCCGCCCGACCCAACTCATCTTGCCCGTCTCTTCTCGCGGTCATTGAAAGGGCGCCTGCACCCACGGAAATTGACTCTCACAGCACCACAGGTAGCACTCGATAATTCAATTCATCCGTGGCATTCAGTTCTGCGCATTAGCGGGCCCGACCAAATAGGTCTTTTGTCTGCAATTAGTTATGCGCTCAGCAATGCTGGCGTTCAGGTACACCATGCAGTGGTACAAACCAAAGATGGTTTCGTTGACGACGAATTTGAAATCTCCGATCGCATGGGCCACAAAATAGGTGACGACCGCGCCGATGCAGTGCGCAAAGTCTTAAATCGCCTGAAGTAACACACCGTTAACACAACAACAAATACGCCATATTCCTGAAACATTGGGGCGACAGTTGTGAAATCTGCACACCGTATGTTCTTCTCAAGAAGTGAACCACTCATGAGAAAGGAACGCAGTGAAACTCATCACCGCAATCGTGAAGCCATTCAAGCTTGACGACGTGAAAGACGCACTGAAGGCAATCGGCATCCAAGGGATGACCGTGTCTGAAGTACGCGGCTTTGGTCGCCAGGGAGGACACAGCGAAACTTATCGCGGTGCCGAATACACCATTGAGTTCGTACCCAAGGTACGCCTTGAACTCGTCATTGAAGACAACGACGTCGACAATGTTATTTCTGCAATACGTACTGCAGCTAACACTGGAAAAATTGGAGATGGAAAAGTATGGATCACAAGTGTTGAACGACTCATTCGCATTCGAACCGGAGAAGAGGGTCGCGATGCAATCTAAAACTTCATCAACCAGCAGCCGCTGGCTTAAGCGCATCTTGGTAGGAACAACAGTTTCAACTGGTTCACTCATTTTGGCTGGCGGCTTCACCGCAATGGCCGCCGAAGAGTTCGATGCAGAAAAAGCTGTGACCACTCTTGGTCAGCAAACAAGCTTGCTCTGGATTGTTATTGGAGCCGCACTCGTTATTTTCATGCAGGCAGGTTTTGCACTTGTAGAAACTGGTTTCTGTCGTGCAAAGCATGCAGCCCACGTGATGAGTACCAACGTTGCCATTTTCGGGCTCGGCTTTATTGGCTTCTTTTTCATTGGCTTCCCACTCGCTTTCGGTGGCTTTTCCTATTCAGCATTCGGCATGGATGCGCCTGTAGGAAGTGCACTATTGGGAAGTGGCAACTGGGTCTTTTTGTGGAAGGGCGGATGGGCAATGTCTGGCGGAGGAATTACTCCTGCTGTACTTGGCTTCTTTCTCTACATGGTGGCTTTCATGGACACCGTTGCCACTATTCCAACTGGCTCAATGGCAGAACGTTGGAAGTGGAACTCATTTGTGGTGTGGGGCCTCTTCTGTGGCGCTGTGTATTACCCACTCTTTGCAGCATGGACATGGGGCGGCGGTTTCCTTGCCAAAACATGGGACACCATGTCACTCGGTGCGGGTTATGTCGACTTCGCAGGTTCCGGTGTTGTTCACGCAGTTGGCGGTGTAGCCGCGCTCGCTGGAGCAATTGTTCTTGGCCCACGCGTTGGCAAATTTGGAGCCGACGGAAAGCCTCGCGCTATGCCAGGCCACCACATTCCTATGGCAATGCTTGGAGCATTGATCTTGCTGTTCGGATGGTTCGGCTTTAACGCTGCTTCTACATTTGCTTCAACCGATGTGCAATTTGCAACAGTTGCCACGAACACCGCAATCGCAGCAGCATTTGGCCTCGTCGTTGGAGTCTTCTGGATTACCAAGCGCACCGGCAAACCTGATCCAGGCATGATGGTCAACGGCATGCTCGCTGGCCTCGTCGCAATTACTGCGCCTTGTGCGTTCGTTGCTCCTTGGGCAGCAGCCGTCATTGGAACCATCGCAGCCGTCTTGGCCATTGAGTCGGTGTTCTTCGTAGAGCGCAAACTCAAGATTGATGATCCGGTGGGCGCCATTTCGGTACACGGTGTCTGTGGCATCTTCGGTGTACTTGCAGTAGGTATCTTCTCGAACGGTAGCTACGGCGCTGGTTGGAACGGTTCCTCATCTGAAGGAGTTGAAGGAATCATCAAAGGTGACTGGGGTCAATTGGGCGCACAAGCCCTTGCAGCCGGTGTCATCTTGACCGTGATCTTCGGAATTGCATTCTCGTTCTTCAAAATTCAAAATGCCTTCACCAAGGGCGGCATTCGCTCGAAGGAAGAAGATGAAATAATGGGTCTCGACCTCCCCGAAATGGGAGTAGCCGCTTACCCAGAGTTCAGCCTTCAGCGCTAAGTCACTACGTCACTCAAGGAAAAACCCCACCGTTCGCGGTGGGGTTTTTTCCTTTCACAGGCACGAAACACTGCTGTAACAGTTCCTGAATAGTTTTTACATCTATGACAATTGATAGTGGCGCAACAGCATGGGTTCTTGTTTCAGCAGCTTTGGTGCTCTTTATGACCCCTGGTCTCGCCTTCTTTTACGGAGGCATGGTTCGATCAAAAAATGTCCTCGGAATGCTCATGCAAAACATTTTTGCTATGGGCCTCATCACTATCTTGTGGGCAACAGTTGGCTTTAGTCTCGCCTTTGGTGGTAGCGGGAAATATTTTGGAAATTTTGATTTTCTCTTTTTGAAAGATGTCGCAAATATTCCTGCACTTCCTGGCTACGTCGGTGACTTTGCCCTCATCATTCCACCGCTCGCTTTCGTTGTGTATCAAATGATGTTCGCGATCATCACACCAGCGCTCATTACTGGTGCAACTGCTGATCGCATGAAGTTCAGTGCATATTGTATTCTCATTGGTGTTTGGGCAGTCGTGGTGTACCCCACCGTTGCACACTGGGTGTTTAGCCCCAACGGTTGGTTGTTTCAAAAAGGTGCGCTCGACTTTGCAGGTGGAGCAGTTGTACATATCAACGCAGGTGCAGCAGCACTTGCAGTTGTATTAGTACTTGGTAAGCGCCGCGGCTGGCCACGTGAAGCAATGCCACCACACAACTTGCCTTACACCATTTTAGGAACAGGTATTTTGTGGTTCGGTTGGTTTGGTTTCAATGCTGGCTCAGCTCTTGCAGCAAATGGTCTTGCCGCACAGGCTCTCATCAACACACAACTTGCAGCAGCAAGCGGCATGATTGCTTGGCTCATCATTGAAAAAATTAAAGCAGGACACGCAACCACTCTTGGTGCCGCTTCTGGAGCAGTTGCCGGCTTAGTTGCCATTACTCCATGTGCTGGCTTTGTCGGCGGCATGGCGCCAATTGCCATTGGTGCCATCACGGGCTTTGTTTGCTACTTGTGCCTCACACTCAAAACAAAGTTTGGTTTCGACGACAGCCTCGACGTGATTGCAGTGCACCTCATTGGTGGACTTGCGGGTTCGCTTCTTCTTGGTCTTTTTGCCGATACAGCAATTAACAGCCTCGGAGCCGACGGCCTCTTCTTCGGTGGCGGAACCAGCCTTCTTGGCAAGCAGGCCCTTGCCTCTGTGGCAACCTTTGCATTTTCCTTCATCGTCACCTACGTGGTGTCAAAGATTCTCGATGCCACCATCGGAATTCGAGTGTCGCCGGAAAACGAGCTCATCGGGCTCGACCAGAGCCAGCACGCAGAGACCGCCTATCAGGCATAAGATTAAGACATGAAGCTCATCACGGCTGTAATCAAACCCTTCAAACTCGACGACGTCAAAGAGGCCCTGAAAGGGGCGGGCGTCCAAGGAATCACTGTGAGCGAAGTTCGTGGCTTTGGGCGCCAGGGTGGCCATACCGAGACCTATCGCGGGGCCGAATACAACATCGATTTCGTGCCAAAAGTGCGCATGGAGATGGTTGTTCACGATGATGACGTGGAAAAGACCATTACAGCCCTGCGCGCCGCGGCCTCCACAGGCAAAATTGGCGATGGCAAAATCTGGGTCACCAATGCAGAACGAATCATTCGTATTCGCACAGGAGAAGAAGGTAGCGACGCTCTGTAGGTAGTGTCGTAGCCATGACTACGACAGAATCTGCACCCGCAAGCACCACCCGCTGGACAGCCCAGTGGAAAGAACTCTACGAGGAGGTCATTACCACTGGCCTCTGCACCGGCTGTGCAGGTTGTGTTGTTACTTGCCCACACGATGTCATTGGGTATGAGCACGAGGAAGGCAAGTACAAGCCCTTCCATATTGAAGAAGAACTCGGCCTAGACAATTGCACACATGGCGAAAAAGGTTGCACCACTTGCACACGTGCATGCCCACGCTTTCGCCAGTGGGAAGAATCTGCCGACATGCACCTCTTTGGTCGCGTTCGCGAACCAAATGAAATGTCGGGTATCTGGCGCCAACTTCTTCTCACCCGCGCTTCCGATAAAACACAACACGACCGTGGTCAAGATGGGGGCTTTGTTACAGCCATGCTTACTTGGCTTTTGAAGAATGACTACATCGAAGGTGCAATGGTCAGCGGTGTTGAACCCGACGACGCATGGAAAGCAAAACCAGTACTTGTGCGCACGCCCGATGAAGTGCTTGCTACAGCTGGTAGCCGGTACACCTATTGCGCAAACCCGCTTGCATTGAAAGAAGCCAAAGAACTTGGTTTAACCAAGCTCGCCCTTGTTGGCATGGGCTGCCAAACATCTGCTCCCCCCGTAATGTGGGACCGCAAAGCAGGAAAAGTCGGTAAGCCTTTCGTTTTCAACATTGGTCTTTTGTGCTCAAAAACATTTGACGATGCCATCTTCCCTGAACTGTTTGAAGCAAAGTACGGCTTGAAAAAAGCCGACATGGTGAAAATGAATATCAAAGGTGCATTTCAAATTTGGATGAAAGATGGTTCGTTCCACGAAATCAATTTGAAGGAATGCCACCAGTGGACCCGCGAAGGTTGCAAAAATTGCCCCGACTTCGCAGCCGAGCATTCCGACATCGCCACCGGTGGTATTGGTAAAGACAACGACTGGACCCTCACCATCGTGCGCACCGAACTGGGCGAAGAAGTCATCACTCGCATGATTGCCGACGGTGTCATCGAGTCTCGCCCCGCACAAGAAGACGAAGTGGCCATGAAACTGCTGCGCACACTTTCTATTGTCAGCCGTCGTCGCTGGCCACAATGGGCCGATGGCGCCCCTGCAGTGGGTGTACCTGAGCCCAAGAAGAAGGTTGACGGAGCGGCCCCTGCGGCGCACTAGTTTGTAGGGATGCCTTTGCATCCTCAATCACAATTCATCATCAACCTCATCGACTCGATTGGCGACAAGCCGTTCGAAGACGACACACCACAAAATGCTCGCGCGAGTCGTAATGCGCGCACCACGCCATCAACACTGCCGGTCTTTGAAACAAAAGATATAGACGCCGGTGGCGTGCCCGCACGTTTGTACAAGCCAAACAACAACACCAATCTTCCGCTCCTGGTGTACTACCACGGTGGCGGCTGGGTGCTTGGCAACGTCGACTCTCACGATGGCATATGCCGCGCACTGGCCATGCAAAGCGAATGCGCAGTGCTTTCGGTGGAATACCGACTCGCACCAGAGTTTCCTTTTCCCATTCCCCTCACCGACAGTGTGACCGCCACCAGGTGGGCCTACGACAACGCGGCTTCCATTGGTTGCGATGCTTCACGCATTGCAGTAGGAGGCGACTCTGCTGGTGGCAACTTCGCTGCAATTATCGCCAACATGCAGGTCATTCCATGTGTGTACCAACTGCTTATTTACCCCGTCACCGATTGCCAACTGGGGCACCCCAGCCACCAGGAAAATAAAGACGGCCCCTTTCTTACACATGCCGGCATGAAGTGGTTTGTGGAGCATTACTTGAGTGGCAACCAAGGCACTACAACCGACCCGCGAGTTTCACCGTTGCTCGACACCGACGAGGTGCTTGCCGCTGCCCCGCCTGCATTCGTTATTACTGCCGAATTCGACCCATTACGCGACGAAGGTGAAGCGTACGCAAAGCGTCTTGCTGCTCTGGGTGTTGCCGTATCGCATGTGCGTTGGTCGAGTCAGTTCCATGGCTTTGTTTCACTCGCCGAATTTCTAGACGATGGCAAAGCAGCATTAGCAGCGTCGGCGGCGGCATTACGCAGCGCGTTTACTCCTGCACTCCAATAGCGCATAGCTCGCGCGCGCGCGTAAAAATATTGTCGAACATTGGCTCGGTGAGTTTTCCTGTAAAGGTATTTTGCTGGCTGGGGTGAAAAGAACAGAGCAAGGTCCACTTGTCGTGTTGCGCTTCAACACCATGGCCAAATTTTGGGCGCGGACGAATGTGTAAAAATTCTGTTGCAGCCTGATATGCGAATGCACCAAGACATACCAACACATGTGCATTTTCTAATGCCGCAAACTCGCGCTCTAAAAATGGTCTGCAGGTCACACGCTCGTCTGGCGTTGGCGCATTTGCAGGCGGTGCGCATTTCACTGCGGCAGTGACCCATGCGTTGCTCAGTTGCAAACCATCATCAATGTGCTGCGAGGTTGGTTGATTCGCAAAACCTGCTTTGTGCATCGCGCGATACAACCAATCGCCACTTTTATCGCCAGTAAACACACGACCTGTTCTGTTTGCACCATGCGCCGCCGGAGCAAGCCCGAGCACCAGTAGTTGTGCTTGCCCATCGCCAAAGCCGGGCACGCCGCGGCCCCAATACGTGTCATTGCGATACATGGCTCGTTTGTCACGTGCAACGTCTTCACGCCATTCAACAAGCCGTGGACAGGCACGACACAGCGCAACATCACGACAAACGGCGTCGAGTGGCGAGAGTTTTCGGGCGCCCATATGTACACAGTAGAGGCAGAACCGATAAGTTCGCAGTTGCTATGGCGTCAAAAAAAGCTACCCCCCATCAGAAACCCACCACTTTGATCCTCGTGCGTCATGGGCAAACTCCCACCACTGGGCAGTCGCTACCCGGTCGTGCTCCAGGCCTTCACCTCAGCGAGACCGGCCTCAAACAAGCTGTCGAAGTTGCAGAGCGTCTCGCTTCATTTCCCAAAATTGATGCTATCTACGCCTCGCCTCTTGAACGCACCCGTGAAACCGCTGCACCACTTGCCAAACAACGTAAGCAAAAAGTCATTATCGACAAGGGCCTCATTGAATGCGACTTCGGCAAATGGACGGGCTCAAAATTAAGTGACCTCATGAAACTTCCTGAATGGAAAACTGTGCAAAGTGCACCAAGCACTTTTCGCTTTCCTAACGGTGAAAGTTTTACGGAAATGCAAGTACGCATTTCTACCGCACTCGACAACATCCGCTTGCGTCACCCAGGTGGCGTCGTGGTGTGCTTTTCTCATGCCGACCCCATTAAGGCAGCACTTGCTCACGCCATGGGCACGCACCTCGACCTCTTTCAACGCATTGTCGTGAGCACGTGTTCTATTAGTGCACTCGCCTATGGGGGCGGGGCACCCATTGTTTTGACCGTGAACTCCACTGGTGGGTCACTTTCGGAGTTGGCCCCATCATGACCACCTATCGCGACTTCGACTCACCAGATGCATTCACCACCACTGCTGTCGGCCGCCCTGGTGAACGTACTTTTCTCATTCAGGTGCGCGGTGAAGGCGAAAGCATCACAGTGAAATGTGAGAAGTCTCAGGTTGCTGCCATCGCGCATTACGTGCGCGAACTTCTTTCCGACCTTCCCGTCAGCAAAGAAGCACCACTTCCCGAAGCATTGAGCGTCTCACCGAATCCCGACGTTGCATTTATTGTTGGGCCAATTGGTGTTGCTTACGACCGCGAACTCGACCGCATCGTTATTCACCTCGACGAAATGGTTGACCTCGACGAAGAAGGCGAACCACTCGAGGATGTTGTAGCAAGTCGCATTCGTGGCTTTCTCACCCGCTCCCAAGCACTGGCCTTTTGCGATCACGCCGACAACGTGGTGGAAGCCGGGCGACCCAATTGCCGCTGGTGCGGATTACCAATGAACATCGACGGGCATCCGTGCCCACGAATGAACTAGTTCTTTTTATGTCAGCAACTTCACGCGTTGCGCACAGCGACCCACTCGGCGTTCTTCACAACGGAAACATAGAAATTGTTGGCCGCATGCCCTACAGCAGCAACGCCACGTTTCTGGTGAAAATATTTGTTGACGAAGTTGAGCAATGCCAAGCCATTTACAAACCACTCAAAGGCGAGCGACCCTTGTGGGATTTTGGGCCGGGCTTATTTCGCCGTGAAGTTGCCGCCTACGAACTCTCTGAAGCATTGGGTTTCGACCTCGTGCCTCCAACAGTGGTGCGCGATGGCCCTTTTGGCGAAGGCTCAGTGCAATGGTTCATTGAAGCCGACCCTGAACTCCACTACTTCTCCTTTATTGAAGACCACCCAGAGACCCATGACCAATTGCGACAAATGGCAATATTCGACATCGTCGGAAATAACACCGACCGCAAAGGTGGCCATGTATTGCTCGATAGCGCCGGACACATTTGGGGCATCGACCACGGTGTGTGCTTTTCAGATGAATTCAAATTGCGCACCGTCATCTGGGATTTTGCTACCGAAAAACTTTCTGAAGAGCACCTTGCTGCTTTAGAAAATATTTCCCAACAAGTTCCTCTAGAGGTGGCAACTCTGCTCAGCGAGGAAGAAGTGATAGCGCTCAAAGAACGCGTCGACTGGTTACTTGAAAACAAAGTTTTACCCTACGACCCATCGGGAAGACGCGTTCCGTGGCCACTTCTGTGACAATCTGCAGTGATGAGCCAATACCTCGATGCGCTTGTTGACCGCGCCGACCTCGACGAAATCATTCGCGAGATCGATGCGCTGTGTGCGAAGCGTGAGTGGAATGAACTTGCTGCTTTGCGCAATAAGTGTGCTGCAGCAGTAAAGACCGGACGACAAGTATGGCCGGCAGCCACACTGGCTAATTACCGTCTTGCGTTACATGCTGACGCCAAAAATGCCGCCGAGTCTTTGCAGCATCCCACCAGCACATTCAGCATTGGGCCACTCACCGAGGTCATCGCCCAAAGCCACTCATGGAACGAAATTGAGAAATACATTACCGACCCACCGATGCGCGGCTTCGTGGCGTATGAACGCGCTATACGTGGTGACACCGTAGAAAACGATAAAAGCTTGCAAGCAATTTTAGAAATTCCCCTCGCTCTTGGCACCTGGGAACCCTCGTACGAAGTGCCCTTTTATTCCGACAACGGTGTTGAGGCACCCACGCCACTTCTCACCGCAGTTCCATTTAACAAAGTGAAATGCAATACCTCTGCACAACATGACGACGACCACGATATTGAACAAGCAGTGCGTGGTGTAGTGGAAGCATGGACTTCACAATCGAATGGCCGCGTTACCTTTTCTGCAGTGTCTGGGGGCATTTCATCGGCTCTCGGGGCACTAGGGCTCAGCGAAGCGTATGTATGCCCTCTCGAGCCCACACAGGTCATGTCACTTGTTGCATGGGCCGGAGCATCGGGTGGTGCACATGGTCGCAGGCGCGGCATGGCGCAAGGTCGCTTTAGCGCATGGTGGCTTGCTACTGCATTTGCCGATGCACTTGAAGAGTGGCCACTACGGCCAAACACGCTTCTTGCCGAAATGGAAGAGCTGCAATGGTTTACTTGGCGCGAAGAAGACCCGCTGCACGGATGGCAACTACAACTTGCTGTGGAAGATCCATTTAACGATATGTCGTGGGCATTTTCCGCCCGCGACATATCGTCATGAATTAACGACCCTTCAAAGCCTCAATGAGCTTTGGCAGTACTTTGTGCACGTCGCCAACAATGCCGAGGTCGGCGATGCCAAAGATGGGAGCTTCTTTGTCTTTGTTAATGGCGATGATGTTTTTCGCACCCTTCATACCCACCATGTGCTGTGTTGCACCAGAGATACCAGCAGCAATGTAAACACTTGGCTTTACAACTTTGCCGGTTTGGCCTACTTGGTATGAGTAAGGGACCCAGCCCGCGTCGACAATGGCACGTGATGCACCAGGTGCACCCTTTAACAACTTGGCAAGTTCTTCCACCATCGCGTACTTGTCGGCCTCGCCGAGCCCACGGCCACCGGAGACAACAATGCTTGCTTCATCAAGCTTTGGACCAGTGGTCTCTTCAACGTGAACGGCAGTCACTTTTGCGCCACCTGTTGTACCGAGGTCAGGAACACTTGCTGCAGCAATAGCTGCAGGAGCTCCACCCGATGCTTCAGCAGCAAAGCTCTTTGGACGGAATGCAACGAGGTACGGGCCTTCGCCAGTAAACGTTGTGGTCACCAAAGTGTTGCCACCGAAAATAGGTGTAGTTGCATTCACTGCGTCGCCATCAACAGCAACGTCAACGGAGTTGGTGAGCACAGACTTGTTCAGCTTCACTGACAAACGCGACAATACGTCACGACCTTCGTAATTTTGTGGGAACAAAATGAGGTCGGGCTGATCGCCACCATCGATGATTGCTTTCATTGCACCAGACACGGCAACGCCAGGAAGTTTTCCTGCAAGGTCACCAGTTGCATACACCTTTGTTGCACCAAACTCACCAAGCTGTGCAGCAACGCCAGAAGCGTCGCCACCCAGAACTGCAGTGACATTCGATGAAAGCGAACGGGCTTTTGTGAGGAGCTCAAGAGTTCCTGTTGTTGCAACACCATTTGTTACCTGGGCAAAAACCCACACACTGTTAATAGCCATGATTTTTTCCTCAGATCACTTTCAGATTTTCTAGGAACGCAACGATCTTGCCAAACGACTCTCCGTCGTCTTCTATGATTTCTCCTGCTTGGCGGGCTTCTGCTTGAGAAACAAGCGTGACTTTTTGCCCAGCACCTGCCCAACCTGCTGGCGTAACACCAAGGTCGCTGGCAGTTACTTCTTCAACTGGCTTGCTCTTTGCAGCCATGATGCCTTTGAAGCTTGGGTAACGCGGCTCTACTACACCGGCGGTCACGCTGATGAGTGCGGGCAACGCACATTCAACTTCGTCGTAACCTTCTTCGGTTTGACGATTAGCTTTCAATACGCCGCCATCAATTTTTACTTTCTTTGCGAAAGTCACTGAAGGAAGTCCGAGTACTTCTGCCATTTGTTCGGGAACAGTTCCGGTGTAACCATCGGAAGATTCTGTACCAGCAATGATGAGATCTGCTCCGCCTAAGCGCTGAACAGCAGCCGCGAGAATTTTTGCAGTGGTGAGTGCGTCGCTTCCTTGCAATGCAGGGTCGGACACTAAAATTCCTTTTGCAGCACCCATGGCAAGCGCAGTACGCATACCAGCAGTTTCACCATTTGGCGCCATAGAGATAATGCTTACTTCTCCGCCGCCAGCTGCATCGACAAGTTGCAATGCCATTTCTACGCCGTATGCGTCGGAGTCATCGAGGATAAGTTTGCCGTCTCGCTTCAGGGTGTTTGTTGCGCCGTCTAAGGCACCTGGTAAGGCGGGGTCTGGAATCTGTTTTACACAGACGATCACGTTCATGGCTTCTATTGTTACCGCTCGGTTCCGATTCTGCCTAACTGGCGACAGAAACTGATACCGTTTCCTCGTTGTGCGTGTTCTTCTTGTAGTTAACTCCTTTGCGTCATCGGTCACAGCCCGCAATACGGTCGTGGTCCATCAGCACCTTGCCCGCCATCACACCGTGCAAGTAGTGGAAACGAACCGCCGCGGGCATGCCACACGATTTGCAGAAGACGCTGCGCGCCGCGGGCTCGATTGCGTGGTCTCCTTTGGAGGCGACGGCACGCTCAATGAGGTCGCTACAGGCATCGCTGGCTCCGAAACAGCCTTAGGAGTCCTCCCAGGGGGCTCTACCAACGTCTTTGCCCGCACTCTTGGCATGTCGAATGACCCTACTGAGGCAGTGAAGCAGCTGGCACTAGCACTCGATACCGAGCGCATTTCCCCGATTGGTCTGGGCAAGGTCAATGGTCGGTACTTTTGTTTTCATACCGGTGTCGGCTACGACGCTGCCGTGGTGCGCAATGTGGAACGCCGGGCAGCTTTAAAACGCTGGCTAGGCCACCCACTATTTGTTGGCGCTGCTCTGCATACCTGGGCCCTTGGCTATAGCCGCAAAAACCCTCACTTCTCTGTGCATGTCGGAGAAGAACAACCTGTCAATGGTTACTTCACCATTGTCATGAACACGAACCCTTACACATTCCTTGGTAAGAAGCCTCTGAACTTGTCGCCACATGCCAACCTCGACAGTGGCCTGTCGGTAGTTACCTTTACTTCTCTGTCCGCTATCACATTGCTTGGTTCCATAGGCAAAGCAATTCGCAGCGGAGGTGTTCCTGAAAGTAAACACGTGAAAATTCGTGAAGACGTGAAGGTAGTGAGCATCACCAACGACCGGCCCTTCCCGTTCCAACTCGATGGCGACTACTTGGGTGAAACAACCGAGTTGCAATTCACCCATGAACCCCATGCGGTGCGGCTCGTACAGCCGCTTCTTTCGTAATTCCTAACGACCAAGAACGCGCAACGCCACATCGGGCACATTCGTGCAAATGGCATCTATCTTCCACGCCAGTAGTTCTGCCATGCGTACTTCATCGTCGCAGGTCCAGGTATTCACTTGTATTCCTTGTGCATGACACAGGTCAATAAGTTCTTTCGTTAAAACACCCACCCACGGGTGAAGTGCACTGTGGCCGCTATCAACGAGACCGCCAACTATATTTTCTGCATCATTGGGGGCCACCACGACAGTGAGCCATGCGGTGCGTAATTCCGGAGCAATTTCATGCACTTTGTCAATGGTCTCTCGACGAAACGACGAAATGAGAAATCGTGAACTTTCATTTCGAGCGAGAAGTGCACGTACAACTACTTCTGCAACGGAGTCGGTGCTATCGAAGTCGGGTTCGTTCTCGTCGTTCTTAATTTCTACATTGACCCACATTCCTGAACACGCATCGAGCGCTTCGTTCAAGGTGGGTATATGCGTGGGAAGTTCACTGTGCTGCAGTGCACAAATATCTCGCCCGTCTTCGAGTCGCGGGTCGTGATGCACCACCAAGTGCCGATCTGCCGTTAGCCGCACGTCAAGTTCTACCCCGTCGGCCCCCATATCGCCCGCGGCACGAAATGCCAACACTGTGTTTTCGCGCTCGGCTCGAGAGGCTCCGCGGTGGGCCAAAACCAAGGTTTGGGAGCCGAGTGTTACGGGAACAAAAATTTGATTCATAAATCTTAAAGTACTGCTTGTGATTAGCGAATTCCCGACGTAACGTGCCCGAGCCACAAAGAACACGTGGCGATTGAAATATCCACCCTGGGCGTTTACCGCCCCTTAACTATTGCAGGAGATGAAGTGACCATCCTCGCTTCAAGCCTCGCGCTCGGAAGCGCCGACTACACGTGGCGTTCGAACGCGGTATGCCGTGACACTGACCCAGAACTATTCTTTCCTGTAGGAACTACAGGCCAAGCACTTCTTCAACTCAGTAAGGCAAAAGAAACCTGTGACCAATGCACCGTCAAGGTTGAGTGCTTACAGTTCGCCATCGACACCAACCAAGACTCTGGTGTTTGGGGTGGAACTTCAGAAGATGAGCGTCGCGCCATTCGCCGACAAATTGCAGCTCGTCATCGTTCCAGCATCGCTGGCTAAATAGTCACAATAGGAACAACAAGTTCAATCAGTGTTCCCATCGAGTTGGTTGGCAACTCCACATCTGCTTCTTCATAATCTGCTGCGACAGCCGATCGCATGTCAATAGTGCCGCCTAGTTCTGTGCTCACCAAAGTGCGAACAATTGATAAACCCAAACCGGTTGCTTGGCTGATATCAAAATTGGGGTCAAGACCTGCTCCGTCGTCGAGCACTCTCACACTCAGTCGTGTACTTTCTTCGCCTTGTGACGACACTTTAACTTCTTGCGACAAATGCACGGAAACATTGCCACCTCGATGTGAGGTGCTCTCTTTAAAACCATGGTCAACTGCATTTTGCAATAACTCCGTCAGCACTACCGAAAGCGGCGTTGCAATGGTTGCGGGCAAACGCCCACCATCACCATGTACGACAAATCGAATTGGTCGATCGGGCGATTGCAAGCTTTCTTCCACGAGTCGCAGCAATGGCCGGACAATTTCGATGAATGCAACATCTTCACCTGGCTCACGCGACAAGGTTTCGTGCACTAATGCAATGGTGCGAATACGGCGCACCGATTCGTTAACTGCCGACTTCGCTTCACCCTCGTCCAACCTGCGCGCCTGCAAACGCAACAACGACGAAATGGTTTGCAGGTTATTTTTCACACGGTGGTGAATTTCTCGAATAGTTGCATCTTTCGACAAGATCAAGCGATCACGACGACGCAATTCAGAGACATCGCGCAACAAGAGCACTGCTCCGGTTGCATTGTGTGACCCATCTTCTTGGTTCACATTGAGTAACGGCATGCAACGCGCGAGCAAAGTGACCTCGGAGGTTTGATCGAATTCTTCTACCACTGGTTCGTGCCGCTCAAATGCCTGCCGTACTGCACTGTCGGTAAAACCGAGTTCCGCCAGAGTTTGCCCCACACTGTTTGCACCAATGCCCACTCGATGCAACGCCGACACTGCATTCGGCGACGCATAACGCACCCGAGCCGATTCATCTATGACCAACACACCGTCGCCGACACGGGGGGCAACACTCGAGTCGGCTGCTTTGCCCGGAAATGGAAAGAGGCCTTCTTTGATCATGAGTGAAAAACGGTCGAATATTTCCAGATACGTGCGCTCAAGTTCACCTGGCTGACGACTACTGCGAGTAGACCATTCGCGACTGAGTACCGCTATGGGGTGTCCGTTGAAACGCACTGGAATAGCAAACATGCGCGCTTGATGCGCGCCATCTTCAATGGGAATTTCGCCTTCAATCCATTCACCCGTTGAGAACGCCTGTGCCAGCAGCAACTCTTCGTCTTTTGCTGCCCATGTTGCAACGCGATCGGCAATGTACAAGGTCTGCCCAGTGGCTGCGCGCACATGTGCGCCAATAATCCATTTGCCGTCACTGGTCGGCAGGTACAAGAGCAAGTCGGCAAAACAAAAATCGGCAAGCATCCCCCACTCAGAGATGAGGTTTTGCAAATGAACGATGTCTTCTTTTTCAAGAAGCGTATTTTGTCGTGCTAGGTCACCGAGAGTTGCCATGGCACTGTGGCTTTAGCCGCCGAAGCCCATGCGCTTATCGCTTTCCGGGCTACCAAATTCAACGTAAGCAATTTTTGCACCAGGCACTACTACTTCGCGCCCTTTTTTATCGGTGAGCCACAGAACATCTGTCGCTCCCGAAATTGCGGCATCAACTGCAGCTTTGATTTTTTTTCGCGCTGCAGCATCGTCTTCCACCTCGAGGGTAATTTCACGAGGGCTTTGGGTAACTCCGATTCGAATGTCCATGGCTGAACCTTACGAGATCTTGAGGGCGGAGCTAAAGATCTTCTTCGGTTTTAATTCGGTGGCAATACGCTCGGCCATCTGGTGAAAGATCATTGCGGTCTCACTTGTTGGGTCAACAGCAGTAATGGGGTGTCCGTCGTCGCCACCTTCACGCAATGCGTTCAATAGGGGAATCTGCCCCAAAAGCGGCACATTCAACTCATCAGCAAGCTCTTGCCCACCACCCGAACCGAAAATCTCATATTTCTTGCCATCGTCGCCGGTGAACCACGACATGTTTTCAATGACTCCACGAACGGTGAGATTCACTTTTTCTGCCATCGCAGCCGACAATCGTGCAACTTTTTGTGCTGCTTGTTGTGGAGTAGTTACTACGTACACCTCGGCACGTGGCAAGTATTGACTGAGGCTGAGCGCAATATCGCCCGTTCCTGGCGGCATGTCGACAAGCAAAAAGTCTGGTTCATCCCAATACACATCGGTGAGGAACTGTTCAAGTGCTTTGTGCAACATCGGCCCACGCCACACAACTGCTTGACCATCGGGAACAAAATATCCGATGGAAATACAACGCACACCCCAAGCTTCTGGCGGAAGGAGCATTTGATCGATCGCAACTGGGTCGCGATCTGCACCCAACATGCGAGGAATAGAAAAACCATAAATGTCGGCATCGACAATGCCCACAGAGTGACCTCGTGCGGCAAGTGCAACTGCCAAGTTGGTAGTAACACTGCTTTTTCCTACGCCACCTTTTCCTGAAGAAATGAGAAGAGGTCGCGTTTTTGAACCAGGTTGTGCAAACGGAATACTGCGACCCTCGGCATGCCCGTGAGCAGTTTGTGAACCAGCAGAAGAAGCTGCGTCACCGTGAACAATGCGACGCACGTTTTCGCGCTCTGCATCGGTCATGACTCCAAAAGTGAGATTCACATCGCTCACTGATGGGTCGGCACGTAGTGCACCATTCACGCGATTAGTAATTTCATTGCGCAACGGGCACCCAACAATGGTGAGCACAACGGTGAGGGTCACGACGCCAGCGGCCGACACTTCCACGTCGCGCACCATGCCGAGGTCGACAATGGAACGATGCAGTTCTGGGTCTTGTACAGGGCGAAGGGCTTCAATGACTTGCTCAACTGCAATAGGCATAAGGGTGACGTCCAATACGAGAAGGTGGATAGGAGATCTGCGCCTTAATTAGCACTATCTCCATAGGTACAATACCTCCTGTAGAGTAATCAGGTAATGAGTGAGCGCATGAATCGAGAGCAACAAATGTCACCTGGCTCTTTCACAGCCACCGTGAGCGCCATCACATCAGCTTTTGGCGACCCCACTCGACGCGCCGTGTATCTCTACGTTCGCGAAAGTGACAACGGAGCAACTGCAGCACAAGTGGCAGAGCACTTCAACTTGCACCCCAACGTTGCGCGCCATCATCTCGACAAACTTTCTGCGGGTGGCTACGCAGAAGCTTCTGTAGAAAAACCTTACGGAGGTGGCGCCGGGCGCCCGTCGAAGCATTACCGCTGCGTTGGCCCTTCACCGCTTGAAGCACCCATCGTGCGAAGTGACGATTTAGTTCTCAGTTTGCTCGGCAATGCACTTGAACTTTTACCGCGAGCCGAAGCCGAAATGATGGCTGAAAAAGTGGGAGCACAATACGGGCGCGTACTGGCAACTGGTTTGAGTAGTGAAGATCTTGAACACGGTCAACGCTCACTCAAAAGCGCAATGCAGACTGTGGCCGATGCGCTCACCGCACATGGCTTTGCCGCTCATACCGATCACCGCAACAATCAGTTGCGCATTGTCAACAACCATTGCCCATTTGGCGACGTGGCTATTGAGCACCCGGTCATTTGTGCAGTTGACCGCGGAATGGTGAAAGGAATGCTCGGTGCGCTGTACGGCGAAACAAACCCCGAGCTACGAGAGTCCATTCCGCAAGGCGACACCTTTTGCGCCACAAGCATTTAACGCAAGTGTTTTAGTCGCCCCAAAAACGTTGCTCTAAAAATGGGTCTCCGTACATGTTGTACCCATTGCGTTCCCAAAAACCAGGCGTGTCTGCAACGCAAGCTTCCATTCCACGCAACCATTTCGGTGATTTCCAAAAATACAAGTGCGGCACGAGTAGCCGCACTGGGCCACCGTGAACGGGCTCAATGTCTTCACCTTCAAAGGCATAGACCACAAGTGATTCTTCTCTCATCACATCGGCCATCGGCAGGTTTGCCGTGTAGCCCTGTTCTGCATGACCCATGAAGTGTGTTGCATTGGCATGCACGCCAGCGCGAGCAAAAATATCTTTCACGCGCACGCCGGTCCAATGAGTGTCGAACTTCGACCACTTGGTGACGCAATGAATGTCGGTTTCTAAAGTAATGCTCGGCATTTCTTTGAGTTCATCAAAAGTCAAAGTGAACTCGTTGTCTACCGCACCAAATACACGCAGGCTCCACTCGTTGGGCGCATACGTAGGAACATCACCAACATGAAGTACGGGAAACCGATCAGTGAGGTACTGCCCGGGCGGCAGGCGTGCAGGGTCTAAACCCAGTCCCTCTAGTTCTTGTCGATTGCGTTCAAAGAATCCCACCTACAGAGTCTCACTTAGATGCGTTCACTTCAGCAACTATTGAGTCCACAAATGTTTGTACTTCTGCTGGCGGGTTCGTCTCTTGGCACTTCTTCAGTTCAGTTTTTGCCGTGGCAGTATCGGCCGTAAAGCGGTAGCTCACAATGCCTAAAAAGCAATGAGCATCGGGGTATTCGGGGTCAATGAGGATGGCCCTACCGAGCCCCACAATTGCGGCCTGCACTGCTGCGGTACGAATGTCTTCAGATGCCTCACGTGCGGTAAGTGCCAATAGCCACGAGCGGTAAGCGAGCGCCTCTACTTCGTCGGGGCGAGTTTTCAGTACCTCGCTATAGATCTTGATTGCCGCAATGGGGTCGCTGAAGTTCAATTGCCGTGCTTGGGCAAGCAGCCCCGCTGTGTTATTGGGAGTGCCACCCGACAATGTTTGACCCGGAAGTCGCTGACCCGACTGGCGCGCAACGAGCACTCCGAGACCGACTGCCAAACATAGAACTACTGCAACAGTGAGTACGAATTTTTTCCCATTGCGCACCGGCCCAACGTCAACATTCTCAGGAAGTTCATCACTCACATCTGCACCGCGCAATACATCGGCTAGGCGCTTTACATAACTGCTCTTTAACGCTTCGTAATCGGCGTCGTCCATATCGCCTGCTGCATATTCGCGCTCGAGGTCTTCTAGTGAAGTAAACAAAAAGCCGCGATCTTCACCACTCATATGTTCTCGTCATCTGTTACATCGTTCTTGTGCTGCAATGCAGCCTCAACAATGGCGAAATCTGCATCTGATGCGTGTTGGAGCTCGGCATTCTTCCACCGTCGAAATACGAGACCCAAACCACATAACCCGCCTACCAGTGCCACGACGGGCAAAATCCACACCAGCGACTCCACACCATCGGTTCGCGGCAACAACACACTTCCTGGGAAACTTTTCTCAATCACGGCAACAATTTGGTCGTCACTGTTTTGCCCTGCGGCAACTTCTCTTGCAATTTCATTGCGAATGGCTTCTGCCGCAGGAGCGCGACTGACGTAAATGCTTTCACCATTGCAAGTGGGGCAGGCCAACTGTTGTGAGATGGCATCAATGCGCCCCTGCTGTGTGAGCGGGCCTCTATTGCGTAGGGTGCCAAAAGCCAACAGACCAACGGTCAGCAACAGCATCAAAATCCACATGGGCAATGAATTCAGTTTTTTCATGGTGCCGCCAATTCGCTTTGCAATTCGGCCAATTTCGCCGACAAGAAGCCACTTGTCACTTCACCCGCAATACGCAGTCGCACAAAACCCGACGGGTCAATTACCCATGTCTCTGGAACTTTGGCCACACCAAAGGCAACGGCAATGGCGCCGTCAGGGTCGGTGACCTTTGGCCAATCTCCCCCATTTTTTTTAAAAAACTCTGCCACTGCCGCATCGCTATCGTCATTGACAACGGTGATCAACTCGGCGCTGTTTTCCAGAACGCTCTGATTTTTCTGAAAGGCGACAAGTTGAGGATGCTCAATACGACATGGCACACAAGTGCTATTGAAAAAATTCAACACAACCCACGATCCTTTACGACGCGCAAGGTCGAAAGTTCCCCCTCCAATTAAAGGTGAAGACACTGCAGGTGCAGGGTTGCCCAGTAACGGTGTAGAAATGCCCCGCTCACCACGAGGTTTTGCAGTGACCAGCAATATGAAAAATGCCAAAACAACAACGCCAGTGGCAATAGCGATATTGCGCGCTATGCGAGAGTTACGCATCGAGTGCCTTGCCCGTAGCGACACGTGCAGACACTGCATCGGTGGGCCGGCGGCGGCGACCAGGGAACAAGGCAAGCAATGTACCTGCCGACATCATTCCCCCGCCAATCCACATCCACATCACCAAAGGCTTTATAAACACCTTAATTCGTGCTTCGCCTGACTCACTTTTCACTGGTGGCTCAAGCGTGAGATACAGGTCGTAACGCCATGATGACTTCACTGAAGGCGTGCCAATGTTGTTACCCATCTGCACAAACTTTGTAATTGCTGGCGCGTAACTTTTCCCACCATCAACTTGAACTATCGCTTTTACTGCCGTCAGACGATCAGTCTTCTCGTTCTCAAAACCTTTCAGTTCAAAAACGTGTCCACCAAATTCTGCAGGTGTATTTAACTTCAACGAGAGCTCTTGCGATCGCGTATATGAATTCGATGCGGCAAGCGCGACAGCAATGAGAATGACGCCGAGATGCACCACCATGCCACCATTTGCGCGGCCGACTAAACCACGCCAGCCTTGGCGCCGTGTTGCCAATACAAGTTGCCGTAATGCCGCGCCGCTCGCAAATCCACCCAAAGTAAATGTTAAAAGTGCAGCTAATCCGTCGGCTCCAACAAGTAGTGAGACCACCAACGCGCCGATGCCGCACCACGCTGGCCAAAAAAGTCGCTGGCGCAATACTTCTTCCGACGCTTTACGCCAAGGCAAAACAGGCGCAATTGACATCAAGGCAAGCAATGCAATGCCAATGGGCTTAGAGAGTTGGTCGAAGAATGGTTCACCAACAACAATTTGTCGGTTTTGCAATGCCTCAATGACAAGTGGAAAAACAGTTCCTAACAGCACCACAAAGGCAAACAGTGCAAATAAAAGATTGTTTGCAAGAAATGCACCTTCACGCGAGACAGGTGAGTCGATGCTTCCCGGAGAGCGCAGAGAATCTCCACGCCATGCAATGAGCCAAAGCGAAACGGCAACTATGACTCCAAAAAAGATAATGAGGTACTTGCCAATATCACTTTCACTAAATGCGTGGACACTGTTCAACACTCCAGAACGCGTAAGGAATGTTCCGAGAATAGTGAGACTAAATGTTGCAAGAAGTAATGACAGGTTCCACACGCGCAACATTCCTCGGCGTTCTTGCACCAGCACCGAATGGATATACGCCGTTCCTGTGAGCCACGGCAAGAAACTTGCGTTTTCTACGGGGTCCCAGGCCCACACACCGCTCCAACCAAGCACTTCGTAGCTCCACCAGCCACCCAAGATGATGCCGAAAGACAGTAGGCCCCATGCACACAAGGTCCACCGCCGTGTTTCAATGAGCCACCCTTCGCCCACGCGCCCAGTAACAAGAGCTGCAATAGCAAAGGCAAACGGGATGGTGAAACCCACATAGCCCAAATACAAAATGGGTGGATGGAAAAGAACCAAAATGTGATTTTGTAAAAGTGGGTTTGGTCCTGGCCCATCGGTCACTCCTGCAGCGCCCACTCCAAACGGGTTTGCCGGGGCAAAGCTGAGCAAGAAGAAAAATGCCAGAACAATAAACATCACGGCCATGGCCCACGCAATGAGTGGATCACTTAGTTTTTTACGATACCGCCACACCACAACGGCACATGACAGCGCAAGTGCAAGTACCCATAACAATATGGAACCCTCTAATGCGCTCCACACTGCGGTGAAGTTATACAACGCCGGAGTAGAACGCGAGCCGTGCTCCTGTACATACTTGAGCGAAAAATCTCGCGTAATCATTGCATATTCCATTGCCGTCATTGCAGCAATAGCCGACAACAAAGCAAGAACAGCAAACCGAGGAATCAGGCGTGCCGTGCGAGCTTCTCCATCACGCAATGACTCGCGAGCGGTGTAAATAGAAGCAACGGCGCCAAATGCCGATGCAATGATTCCTACCAGCAGTGCGGCACGACCCAAAGGCCCTGCAAGACCTTGGTTGACCGCTACACCTAAAGTTTCGGCAGAGAACACGCAGCGGCCTCGGCTTTGTCTATGCGATCTTTATTTTCCGTGGAGTACGCATTGGAATGTTTCACTTCAATGCGGTCACTCAGAAAAACTCCATCCACCATTCGGCCGTGAGCAACAACAGGAATGCATTCTTGAAACACGCCACCCGGGTCACCGTCGTATCGCACATCTAACGTGTCTTCATTGAACGACATGGAAAAAATAGTCATTCCCGCTGCTTTTTTTAAACTGCCTTCGTCTACGGCACCTTGAACTCGCAAGCGGCGTGTTCCTTCGCATCCGCTGCGCACTCCTATCTCGTCGACATTGCAGTAATAGTCGATAGCTGACGACAAGAACTTCGTTACCACCACTCCACCAAATATAAGAATGGCTACGAGCAGCAGCGCAGGTTTCCAACGTCGTTTTTGCGAACGCACAGATTGCGCTGCGGGCACAGCTTCTCGCGGCGAGAGGTTAAGTGCATCATCTTCTAGCGCCATGGTTTGTCACTCTCGGCAATTGCGCTATTGAACTTGCGTGCTTGGCGAAACATGCGCAAAACATATGCACCTACGGCAACGAAGGTGACCACGTATCCGCCAACAATGAAACTGACATGGTCCATCAGTTCACCTCATTTCGTCGTTCTTGCAAAGCAGTTTCCAAGCCACCGTCATCTATTGCGTCGGCAAGTGTAAGAACACGCTGGCGATGAAGAACCATCCAGGCAAACAGCAAGGTAAATACCGCCACGCCAAATAGCAAGGTGAATAGCATGAGGCCATCCATGGTGACATTGCCATTGGGTTGCAGAATCGAGGCCTCTTGGTGCAACGAGCGCCACAACACCACACTGAAATGCACGAGCGGAATTTCAAGTACCGCTAGTAGTGCAACTACACCACTGCGCTTTGCGCGCTGCTGATGGCTTCCACCCAGGTCACGCACTGCCAGGTACCCCACATAGGTAACAAACAGGAACACAGTTGTTGTTAGTCGTGGGTCCCACTGCCAATAGGTTCCCCACGTGAGGCGACCCCACAAGCTGCCGGTCACCAAACTCAGACCCATAAATATGACGCCTACTTCGGCAGATGCACCAGCAATACGGTCGAAGGTGAGGGAATGTTGTTTGCCCCACATATACATTGCCGACGTAACAGCGGTGACAATAAATGCAAGGTATGCCACCCACGCCGTGGGCACGTGAATGTACATGAGGCGCACCGTGCTTCCCTGCACCACGTCTTCGTCTGTGAAGAAGAGCCCAAGCATCGTGAGGAGCACCATGCCGAGGAAAACAACAAGTCCGAGCCCTCGCGAAGCACGGGTGCCCGTTGGTGTGGTTAGTGGTGAGGGGAAGGGTTGAATGCTGTTCATTTTGCTCTACGTGTGTTCATCTGAAGTTAGTTGCTTTTGACCATCTCTCACTCCTCGGTGAGCACTCCAAAGGCAAGTGTTCCACCAAAAGTAAAGAGTGCGCCAAATACAGCGAGCAATGCCACCCACGGCCATCCTTCGCCGAGTGTGGCGCCACTGACCCCAAACGCCGATTCAGTGGCTCGGGTAGCCGCAATGAGAACGGGAGCCACAGCGGGCAATAACAACAACGGCAAGAGGGTTTCACGACCTTTTGCCGCCGCACCCAAACCTCCGTACAACGCCCCCATCGCAGCGATTCCGATGTTTGCCAAGAAACTTACTGTGACGAGAAGCACTGCTCCGCCCCACGACAAGTGCACCTGATAAAGCACCAACGACAACAACACAAGAACACATTCGAAAAGGAGCAGCTGTACAACGAGAGCCACCGACTTACCTAAGAACACACCTGCCGGCGATACGCCAGCAACTTTTATTGCATCGAGTGCGTTGTCTGCCGACTCAATGGCAAATGTGCGCTGAACAATAATTAAGGAAGAAAATAAAACGGCAAGCCATACAAGACCTGGGGCTACACGTTGCAAAATGCCATCGTTGTCGAGTGCAAAAGCAAAAAGCACCATCACAATTCCTGCGAAAGGCAACACTTGGTTTACTAACACCTTGCTGCGCCATTCAATACGTAAATCTTTAGTGGCAATAGCTCGCGCAACTGACATCGTTGAAATGGAGTGCTGTGTCATTGTGCCCCACGTTCCACAATGGCTCCACCAACAACTTCTATACGACGCGTAGCAAGCGCCCCGGCGCGTTCTAGTTCATGTGATGCAACAATGACCGTTGCTCCAGCACTTGTAGCTTCGCGCAAAATATTGTCGATCTCATCTCTTCCCGCAGCATCGAGACCTGCATGGGGTTCATCGAGTAGCCACAATGAAGCACGACGAATAATCAAAATGGCTAATGCGGTTCGCCGGCGCTGACCTGCAGACATTTTTGCAACGGTGGTACCTAAAAGTCGCGTATGCAGACCCATACGTTCGCCAGACAATGCAATTTCTCGTGTTGAGGCACCAACTATCGCACCCCAAAACTGCAAGTTTTCCTGTGCAGTGAGATCAAGATACAACCCATTCGCGTGACCCAGTATTCCTACATGTGCTTGAGCCTCTTTACGCTGAGTTGAAAGGTTGAACCCCAGCACCGATGCTTCGCCTCGTGCCAAAGGCACAAGGCCCGCGCATAGCCGTAACAGAGTTGTTTTGCCTGCGCCATTTGCACCACTAATGAGAACGATTTCACCTTTTTTAACGACAAGCGAAGCTTCGGCAAGAGCGGGAAATGACCCCAGAAGCACCACAGCATTGTGCAGACGTACTGCTTCATCAACGCTGCTCATACCGAGACGCTACCCATCGCCATGGCAGAGGGCAAACGCGCTAATAACTTAAAGAACGATGAATCACAAAACTGCCCGCGTTGTTGGCTTCATCGGCTAGACATTCATCACCACCGGCATTGAAACACGTCGCGTTTCCTCACCTCTCGCATCAAGTATTGCAACGTATGTACTACTCAGCATTCCGTTTCTTGTGACGCTTTTCTATTTCTACCGATACATCAACTTGCTTCTGCCAGCTGGGGCATAAGCCGCTATTAATTTCCGGTGAAACGTGCCGTACGTTTTTCAAGAAAAGCTGTGCGTCCTTCGTGTGCATCGGCACTCGCCCATGCTTGAGCGCGCAACGCTTCAAATGCTGCATCATTAACTATTTTTTCAGAAGCAGCTTCTAGCCCACGTTTGTGCGCTGCAATGGTGATGGGCGCCAAAGTAGCCAGATACCGCGCCCACTCAAGTGCATCAGAAAGCATGCCAAGTTTGTGCACCGCGCCTTGTGTATAAAGTTGTTCGCCACTGTACGTACTCGCGCCGAGCAACATATTGCGCGCAATGGCTCCACCGCATTCCCCGGCAACACGTTCAATGGTCCACTGGTCAACTGCCAGACCAAGTTTTGCTGCCGGAATGCCAAAGACACTTGACGGAGTGGCAACTCGCAGGTCGCATGCAACCGCCAGTTGAGTGCCAGCGCCTAACGCATACCCATGCACCGCAGCCAACGTGATGCACGGCAGCAACGTAAACCCGAGCAAGGTTGCGAAAAGCGCGCTACCAAATTCTTCATCTTCCACCCCAGTGAGGTCGGCACCGGCACAAAACCCTTCGCCCTCACCTGTCAGCACCAGTACCCGGGCTCGACCCCGTGCCTCTTCTTGAAATTGCTTCAAGAGCAGCAACGTGGGGTGATTCACCGCATTGCGCCGTTGTGGACGGCGAATAGTGACCACTGCGACCTCGTCTTGCCACTCGAGAGTGGCAAGAATGCCGTCTTTCTGAGTACCTTTTGTATTGCTCGCCTCTACCATCTGTGAAACCTTATGGCTTTTCTTCCACCAACATCTGCATCACAAGACCCAGTGCGTATTCGTCGCCAGCAATTTGCCAAGTACACACTGCTCGCAAACCGTATGGGCTATTTGTTGTACGCCCTATCGATGGCCGTGTTCGTCATGGCATTTGCCCTGAAATTCACGCCAACCATGGTCACCATCATTACGGTATGTCTTGTCATCGGATCCATTTTGTTGGCACCCTCCATAGTTCTCGGTCATGCCATTAAGGCAGCCGAGCGAGAAGATCGCGAGAATGGCATATGAGCATGACCACACCAGCACGCCTCACCGCTGCAGATCGACGCGAGCAACTGCTCCAAGTGGCCCTCACTGTTTTTGCACAGCGGGGTTATCACACAACATCAATGAACGACATTGCCGATGCTGCTGGTGTCACAAAGCCGGTTTTATACCAGCACTTCGACTCCAAGCGTGCGCTTTATACTGCTGTGCTCGATGCTGTTGGCAAAAGCATGATCCATGCCATTACCGCAGCTACAAAAAGCGTGCCCACTGGCAAGGCACAAACTGCTGCTGGAATGGTCGCCTACTTTGAATGGCTCTCGAGTGACCCAAATGCCTTCTCATTGCTCTTTGGTGGGGGCACCCGCCGCGATGAAGAATTCGCAGCAGTTGCCCACAACGTTGAAAAGTCGGTTGCCGAACTCATTGCACCTCTCATTGAAGCTGGGGTCGATGCCGACTACCAGCGCATGGTTGCACACGCGCTGATTGGCATGAGCGAAGGTGTTGCACGTCACCTCATTCAACGCGGCGAACCTTTCGACGCTCATATGGTTGGCGAGCAACTTGCCTCACTGGCATGGGCTGGGCTGAGGGCAGTTGGGCGTCAGCCCGAGTAGGCTCGGGCTATGGCCTCACCAGGCGAACACCACCCCGCATTCGAAGAATACTGCGAATGCATCTACGAACTTCTCGAAGAAAACGTAGAAGTCATTCAAGCGCGCATCGTCGAGCGCCTTCAAGTTTCACGTCCTTCCGTATCAGAAATGATGAAGCGCATGGAGGCCGAAGGTCTCGTTGCGCTTTCTGGCTCAAGCATTGCACTCACTGAAACTGGCGAGAAACTTGCACTGCGTACTGTTCGACGCCACCGCATTGCCGAAAGATTCCTCACCGATATTTTAGGTCTGTCATGGGCTCACGCTCATCATGAAGCAGGGCGCTGGGAACACGTCATGTCGGCCGAAGTGGAGACGGCAATGGACCGAGTATTGGGCAACCCCACAACATGCCCACATGGAAACCCCATCCCAGGTTCTCAATACTTAGCCACATTAGTAATGCGCTTAGTAGATGTTGCTCCTGGTCGCGGCTTTACCGTCGACCGCATTCCTGAAGAACTCGAGTTCACTCCTGGTCTTTTAGAATTTTTGGAAACTGCTGAAATTCATCCGGGCAAGTTTGGGATGGTGTCTGCCACATCACCCGACGGCAGCGTTACTGTAGAAATCGACGGCCAACGTATTGGTGTTGGCCCTTTTGCCAGTGCCCGAATCTTGGTAACAGCACAGTGAATAAATCTGTTTTCCTCGGCCTCTGTGCTGTAGTCGCGTTCAGTAGTTGTGCCACTAAATACAACGCCGGTGCAAATGCACCTGCAACAACCTCTCCTAGCGCGTCCACTACCACAACCATTCCTCGCGGAAGTACTGATGAGTTGTTTGCGCAATTGCTGCAGACCGGCAAAGACGTTGGTAACGATGTCGCGCAAGGCGACATGCAAACCGCGCGTACAAAACTTGCCGACATCAAAGCCATTTGGATTGGCATTCAGCCACAAATCACCAATGCGTCTGAGGAACTCCTCAACGACACGCAACGCATGATCAATTTGTTTACAACTGCTGTAGACCGCAAACGCCCGGCCGACGCCGACAAGGCAATGCGGTTTCTTCCCAGTCTTGTTTCAGCAATAGTGAATTAGTACACCATGCATGGTGGCAGCGGCCGACGATGTACAACGGTCAGGCGCTGAGTTGGCCGCGTGAGAGCAACATACAAAGCACGCAGACCCATAGTTTCAATTTCCACAATGTCTTGAGGCTCCACTACAACTACGCCATCGAGCTCTAAGCCCTTCACCAAACTCACTGGCACCACAGTAAGGCCTGTATCGAGCGCGGTATTTGCCGCCTTGCCGTGGCTCATGCCAGCAGCGCTGAGCGCATCGGAAACTGCTGACACCATGTTGTCGGGGCAAACAACAGCAACATTGCCTGCAGGAAGTTCTTCAATCAGAGCTTTTGTTTCTCGGGTCACAGCATCGAGCAAGGTGCTGCCGTTTTGCGCAGCATTTACAATGCGCGGGCCGGCATCGCCTTCACGCACTGACTGCGGAGAACGCAGGCCAGGCGCTGCAGCATGCATTACTTTGTCTGCAAGTTCCATTATTTGTGCAGGAATGCGATAACCCACAGAAAGCCCCACGACCCGCTGCTCTTTACGATCGGGCAAATGCCGCAGAACATCGGCCCACGATTCTGGCGCGAGCGCACCCGTTGCTTGGGCCATATCGCCCACAATGGTCATGGAACCATTCAGCGAACGCCGCGACACCATTTGCAACTGCATTGGGGTGAGGTCTTGCACTTCGTCAATCACAATGTGGCCGTAGGTACGAATTTCATCAGATTCGTCAATTTTTCCATTTTTGCCGGGCAACGGACCAAGAACTTCAAAGGCATCGTCGAGAACTGCAACATCGTGTTCGCTGAATCGCGCCGCCTCAATGTCTGGCGTGCGCTCGCGATACAGCGATGTGTACTCTGCTTCACTCAAAATATTTTCTGCCGCTAAACGCAACAATGCTTTAGAGCCATACAGGTCGTTCAGCAATTGTGCAGGAGTGAGCAACGGCCACATCCGTTCCATTGCAATGCGGAATTCAGGCAATGGTCGTACAGAATCTTTCAATTCCGAAAGAGAAACACCTGGGTCGCGCCACGATGCCCCCAAGGCCTGCAGCACTTCTGTTTCTACCCATTTGCGTGCAGCGTTGTGCCGGCGAAAGCGACGCCTTCCTTGGCGCACAATGTTTGCAGCATCTTGCGCACTTAAACGTACGTATCCGGATCTAAAGGGCAGTTGTAAATTGTCGCGCAACGGACGCTCGCGGTCGCTCACAGCCTTGGTGATGACCTTCGACATGCGCATGTCGCCTTTCACGCGTGCAGCAAGTACCGCGTCGCGTGCACCATAGGTAACACTAGGCACTAAATCGCTGAGCACTACTTGCAACACACCTGCTTCACCCAAGCTGGGCAGCACGCGTTCGATGTAGCGCAAGAACACACGGTTAGGCCCAATGACTAATACGCCTTGAGCCTCTAATGGAAAGCGAAAGGTGTACAGCAAATATGCAGCGCGATGCAAAGCAACAACAGTTTTTCCTGTGCCTGGTCCGCCCTGTACCACCAACACACCTGCTTGTGGTGAGCGAATAATTTCATCCTGCTCACTTTGAATGGTGGCCACAATGTCGCCGAGTTGACCCGTACGACCACGTTGCAACGCAGCCAACAAAGTGCTGTAGCCGCGCAGATTTTGTTGCGCACCACCCTCGGTGGTTGTGGCGGGTCCGTCGCTGCCAATACCAACATGACCTTGTCCGAAAAGTTCGTCTTCAATACCCAGCAGTTCGTGACCTTGCACCGAGAAATGCCGACGTCGTGCCAACCCCATCGTTTCACGGCCTGTTGCGCGGTAAAAAGGTTCGGCAACGGGTGCGCGCCAATCGACAACAACAGGTTCGCGATTTTGGTCAGACACCGCCAAGCGCCCAATGTGAAAGCTCTCGAGCGCATCGGGGCTTTCTGCAAAACGGTCGATGCGCCCGAAGACCAACGCAGCATCACCAAGGTCGAGTGCCGTTAAACGATTCACTAGGGCTTCATCGAAAACATCGCGCTCGTAGCGGGCCTGGAAGGTTCCTCCACGGCCGGCCTCGCTCAAATCGCGCAGTTTCCAGGCATCGGTCTTACTCAGTTCCAAGCATTCATAGGCATGATCAATAAATGCCTGTTCTGTTGCAATATCGGGGTGCTGTGCGCTCATAAAAGACCTGATTTTGGGGTTGTAAGAGCCTACCTGCCCAACTTCACACAATGACAGTGACCATGAGATCACATTCCAACACCCTATTTCGGCAAAAAACCTCTTCCTTTTCTGCAATACGATGGGCTCACCTTTGTAGGGGAAGGACACTTTCCTCTATGCGCGCGCCTCTCCTTCTTCTTTCCACATGTGTCTTTGCACTCGGCATTGGCGCCCCCACACGCGTACATGGCGCACCCGCCGACATCGACGTCACAGGCGATGTTGTGGGCAACACCATCGTTGCTGGGGTCACATTCAACTCCGACAGCACCACCACCGAATCGCGTTGCACATGGAATACCACCGTCATTTCCGACAATAAGTACGAACCATATTCATTCACTGTTCGCAATGGCATTACCTACCGTTGGTACGTGCGTACCTGTGCACCTGCCGTTGCTGGCCAACCTTACGCACTCAGTTTTCACTGGATTCCTGTCATCGCCGAGTCAACGTTGGCAGAACAAGCCGCTGCACATTCGTGGAACACCTTGCCTGTTCCCTTCGTGAACACCGCACCACCTGCACAACGAGCTCTTGTCAAATTACCTATGTGGTGGTGGGTAACAAGTAGTTCTTGGCGCACCGTTTCTACCACTGCATGGATACCCACACCTCGCGGAATAGTGACTGTTACTGTTACCGCTAAACCCAACACACTCTTGGTGAACCCTGGCGATACAGAGGCAGCGAACAACGGAAAATTCACGTGTTCGGGTCCGGGTAAAGCGTGGCGCGACAGCGACGGTGACGATGCAAAAAGTAATTGCATGTACACCTATGCACACAGCTCCTCACGCAAAACGTGGAATGCCAGTGTTGCCATTCGTTGGTCAGTTTCATGGAAATCAAACCTTGGGAAAAAAGGAACGCTTCCATCGGTTACCACCACCCGTCGTATTCCTGTCGTGGTAGGAGAAATTCAAGCTCTCGTGAGTGAATAACTAGTCAAGCGCTACGGGCCGCACAGGTCGGTGCCACACCGCTGAGTATGCAACAACACAAACGCTTGCTCCGTCGTCACGAGGCTGCACTGTGGCGTTTCCATCGGCAATGACCGTGTAGTCGTCGAACTCCTCTGCCCCGCCGATGTGCGGCGGCCAGAGCAAAGTTGCTTTCCCATTCACTGCCACGTTGTCGGCACTGCGCTGACCCACCGCTGCCACCAAGGCATCTCCCTCGGGAACAAAGACCACAGCCCGGAGGTGTGGTTCGCCATTTGGGCTCACGGTAATGAGGTACCCAAAGGGCCTGCGGGCCACTGCTTTTGCCAAGTTGGCTGGATCTATCGTCACGCTCACGCTCTACAACCTATAGTGGCGCGGTGACTTCCTCCCGCGACCTCATCATTTTGGAACGCCGTTTTGTGAATGCCCTCGCTGCTACCAGCGACGAAGCCATCACCACAGCCGCCCTAGCCCTCGAAGAAAACCTGCAAACAGTGCTGGCCCAAAGCGCAGGCCTCAGCGATGGCGCCTTCGACGACCCAGACACCTTGGCAAGCGCCATTCGTGAAGGTTCAACGCGCCGCAAATGTGCCGGCGATGTATGTGTTGTTTTGTGCGAACCCTGTACCCAGCACTGTATTGAAGTTCTTGGCGGGGCAGCAGACGACCCATCACTCGACGACCTCAATGCCATTTTGCCTGAAGCCATCGAAAAGTTTGGCGAGGAAATGGTGAAGCTCATGGTGGTGCAGTACTCACTCAGTTTGGCCGGTTTCAAGAAACTCATTCAGTCCGATGAAAAATGGGCACTTCCTGTTTCACCCTCAGCGGTCGCTGCAGTACGCGTTGCCGATGAAGCCGAACAGGCCGCAAAGCGTGCGCTGCGTAACGAGCGTAAAGAAAAAGAAAAAGCACAGAAAAAAGTAGCAGCAGAACAACGCGCTGCCGCAAAAAACCACCGCTAGTTTTTTAGCGAGGCGTCACAATGCGTAAGCATTGGATTCCCTCGAATACTCCAGGCACAACAACCACCGTGTATTGCGGGTAGGCATTTGCGCATTGCCCAAATGGCATTTTGATGCGTGAGCCTTCGAGCGTTCCTGACGTTCTTGCAATGGGCCAATCACCTTTGATGTCGTCAACTTTAAGTTGCGGCGAAATTTGGCTTGGTTTCACAACGCCGCTGTACGTGCCGGTTTCATCGAGTTGTGATGTGCGTAATTTGAGATTGTCAACCGACACTTGAAGCGCATCGACAACGGCCTTTGCTGCATCAACATCGGAGCGCAAAGTTGATATTGCTTTTTCATTAGCACCAACACGCTCGGCGAGATTGCCGAGTGAAGTTTTTGCGGTGGCAAGGTCAGCATCGAGAGTTTTCACCAACCCCGTCACTTCACTGAGAGTTGCTGCTGTCGCATCGTCATTTTCTGCAAGCGTGACAACAAGATCTTCTAGTGCAGAAATACGTGTATCAATTTCTGGATCAATTGGCGACACTTCTCCATCGGGCGAATCGCCGTTGGTTGGTTCATCAGCAACAGAATCGGAAGTTTCATCGGTTGACGGAGAACTGGTAGATGGAGAATTGGTTGAACTACCGGCCGAACTTTCTGGCGGTGCGGTAACTCCTATTGCATCAGTAATAGCACTAAAGGCGTTGACCTGCCCTAAGACAGAAACTGTGGCAAGCAAAACTCCGACGAGCGCAAAGCCCGACAAAATGACGCGAGAAGTGGGCCGGTTCATGTGGCGAGGGTTCATACCCGTACCGTACGCCTTCGGTGTACAGAACTTTTCCGCGCCCCTTAATGCCGTCCGAGCACCCGTTCTGGGGTGAGCACAATGCCAATGCGCACTGTATTTGCTGGGTCAAATGCCTTGCCGTCGACATGCCCGTGTTTGCGCACCACCTCATCGCGCAGTTCCATATTGGTGTCGTCTACCACGTGCAGCGACCCCCGCAATTCCACATAGTGCGAACTATTGGTGGGGTCAATGACCGACAAAGACCCTTTGCCAGAACGCACGGCATCAACATGCTTTTGCCGCTCTGCATGCGTGCTCACCCATATTTTTCCGTCTCGCCATACAAACCACACCGGGGTGGAATGTGCATATCCATCGGAGCCCGCAATAGAAAGCGTGCCCGTAACGGGTTCGGCCAAGATGCGCGCCGCGTTGTCGTTCATTGCAATCATTGAAAACCCCCTCCTTTGCACTGTAGCCGTGTCTCAGACTCCACTTTAAATATCGGTACGCTCTACATATGGCTCGCATCCTCATTACAAACGGCACCATTGTGAGCCCAAGTGGCCGCTATGCAAGCGATGTGTTCATTGATGGTGAAACCATTCAAGCCATTTTTCAACCAGGCCAAGCAGCAGCACTCGGCATCGTTGCCGACAAGGTCATCGATGCAACTGGCAAGTACGTCATTCCTGGTGGCGTCGATGTGCACACGCATATGGAACTTCCCATGGGCCCCATTGAAGCAACCGACACTTTTGAAACGGGTTCCAATGCAGCCGCGTGGGGTGGCATCACCACCATTGTCGACATGGCGCTGCAGCGCAAAGGCGAAAACATTCAAGATGGCCTTGCCGCATGGCACAAGAAAGCTGCCGGCAACTGCTCTATCGATTACGCCTTTCACCAAATTATGGGCGACATTCATGAACAGAGTTTGAAAGACATGACCTACCTCGTTGAACACGAGGGTGTTACTTCATTCAAATTATTCATGGCGTACCCCGACACCTACTACAGCGACGATGGCCAAATACTTCGCGCTATGCAAGAGGCAAGCAACAACGGCGCAGTCATCATGATGCACGCAGAAAATGGCATGGCAATCGACGTACTCGTTCAACAACATCTGGCACGAGGCGAAACCGACCCCGTGTTTCACTCCATTAGCCGACCCAGTTTGCTCGAAGGCGAAGCAACGCACCGCGCCATTGTGCTCAGCCAAGTAGCGGGCAATGTTCCGCTCTACATCGTTCACATGTCGGCATCGGAAGCATTAAATGAAGTTGCCCGCGCTCAGCATGAAGGCCTCAACGTCTTTGCGGAAACCTGCCCGCAGTATTTGTATCTCACGTTGGAAGAGCACCTTTCACAGCCAAACTTCGAAGGTGCCAAGTTTGTGTGTAGCCCTCCTATTCGCTCACGTCACGACCATCATCAGCACCAAAGTGATTTGTGGAAGGGTCTGCGTATGAACGAACTCGCCGTGGTGAGTACCGACCATTGCCCGTTCTGTTTCAAAGACCAAAAAACACTCGGGCGCAACGACTTCTCGAAAATTCCCAATGGCTTACCGGGCGTTGAGCACCGCATGGAACTCATTTACCAGGGCGTAGTTCTTGGCGAACTGTCACTTGAGCGCTGGGTGGAAACATGTTGCACCACACCTGCGCGCATGTTTGGTATGTACCCCAAAAAAGGAATTATTGCCCCCGGGGCCGACGCCGACATTGTGGTGTGGGATCCACATCAAAAAACCACCATCGGCATCAACGGCAAACACCACATGAATACTGACTACAGCGCGTTTGAGGGAACAGTTATCGACGGCAAGGTTGACACAGTGCTTTCACGCGGCATGGTTGTTGTGGAAAATGACACCTTCACTGGTCGCAAAGGTCACGGAAAATACGTGAAGCGCGACCTCTGCCAATACCTACACTGATCTTTTCTTTCTCCATCTCACACAGACTGAAGGCATTATGAATCGCATCTCGCATTGGATCAACGGCACTGTCGTTGCAGGTACCTCTGGCACATCTGGAAAAGTTTTCAACCCAGCCACCGGCGAACAATCGGCTGCTGTCGACTTCGCCTCTGTTGCAGAAGTTGATGCCGCTGTTGCCAGCGCTGCTGCAGCATTTCCCGCTTGGCGCGCCACCAACTTGTCGCGTCGCGCAGAAGTCATGTTCCACATGCGTGAGCTGGTCGATGCCAACCGCAAAGAACTTGCCGCCATGTTGAGTGCCGAGCACGGAAAAGTGCTGTCCGATGCAATGGGTGAAGTTGCACGCGGTCTGGAAAATATTGAATACGCCTGTGGTATTCCCAACCTCTTAAAGGGTGGCTACAGCGAGCAAGCTTCTGCTGGAGTCGACGTGTACAACATTCGCCAGCCGCTCGGTGTTGTTGCCGGCATCACACCATTTAACTTTCCTGCAATGGTGCCTATGTGGATGTTTGCCAATGCATTGGGTTGTGGTAACACATTTATTTTGAAGCCAAGTGAAAAAGACCCATCGGTTGCGATGTTCATTGCCGAGTTATTGAAGCAGGCTGGCCTCCCCGATGGTTGCTTCAACGTTGTTCAAGGCGACAAAGTTGCAGTTGACCGCTTACTTGAGCACAAAGACATTGCGGCAATTTCATTCGTGGGTTCCACACCCATTGCGAAATACATTTACGAAACTGGCACAAGAAACGGCAAGCGAGTGCAAGCACTTGGTGGCGCTAAAAACCACATGCTCGTTCTCCCCGATGCAGACCTCAACATGGCAGCCGATGCTGCAGTAAGCGCCGCTTATGGTTCTGCTGGCGAACGTTGCATGGCTATTTCCGTGTTGCTTGCACACGATTCCATTGCCGATGCACTTATTTCTAAAATTGAAGAGCGCATTCCCAACATCAAAGTGGGGGCTGGCAATGATCCCAGTAGCGAAATGGGCCCACTCATCACCAGCGAGCATCGCGATAAAGTAGCTACCTACATTGCCGGCGCTACTCAAGAAGGCGCAAAGCTTGTTGTCGATGGCCGCACCGATGTTCCTGCTCAGGGTTTCTACTTAAAGCCAAGCCTCATCGACAATGTTGCACCTGGCATGAAATGCTACGACGACGAAATTTTTGGCCCTGTGTTGTCGGTTGTTCGCGTGAAGAGCTACGACGAAGGTGTTGAGCTCATTAACAACAACCCTTACGGCAACGGCACGGCAATTTTCACTCGCGATGGCGGCGCTGCTCGTCAGTTCCAGTTCGACATCAATGTGGGCATGGTCGGCATCAATGTGCCTGTGCCTGTACCTGTGTCGTACTACTCATTTGGTGGTTGGAAATCGAGCCTCTTTGGTGACCAGCACATGTACGGGCCAGAAGGTATTAACTTCTACACCCGTTCCAAAGTTGTTACCTCGCGCTGGCCAGACCCGCGCACGTCAACTGTTGATCTTGGGTTCCCGCAGAATCGTTAAGCCCTGGTTATTTGCCGGTGTAAAACGCATCGGCAACATCAAGTGCCTCATCAATAATGGCTAAGCCATCGCGCATTTCTTGATCGGAAATGACCAGTGGTGGAACCACGTGCAAACGATTGAAGTGCGTAAATGGCCACAAGTTCTTTGCCTTGCACGCTGCTGCCAAATCGGCCATTGGCTGTGCAGCAGGGCCCGATGCATTAAACGGAACAAGCGGCTCACGTGTTTCGCGGTCGCGCACAAGTTCAATTGCCCAAAACACGCCCAAGCCACGAACATCTCCCACACTTGGGTGTTTTGCTTTTAACTTTTCGAGTTCTGGCCCAATGATGTCTGCACCCAAGTGTCGGGCGTGCTCAACAATTTTTTCTTCTTTGAAAATATTGATTGATGCAACAGCCGATGCACATGCAAGCGGGTGACCACTGTAGGTAAGACCGCCAGGGTAAGGCTTTTGGCGGAATGTTTCCGAAATGCGATCGGAAATAATGACTCCGCCCAAAGGCAAGTAGCCCGAGTTCACGCCTTTCGCAAAACAAATAAGATCGGGGGCAACATTCCAATGGTCAACAGCAAACCATTCACCGCATCGACCAAAACCCGACATCACTTCATCACAAATCATCACAATGCCAGTGCGGTCACAAATGTCGCGCACACCCTGCAAGTAACCAGGAGGCGGAACCAAAATACCGTTGGTTCCTACAACACTTTCCAAAACAATGGCAGCAATATTGTTTGCGCCTTCCACCATAATGACGTCTTCAAGATGCTGAAGCGCGCGCTCGCTTTCATCAATGTCACTTTGTGAATAGAACTGCGAGCGATACGGGTATGGCCCCCAGAATTTAATGATGCCCGTCGTTGATGGCTCGCTTCCCCAACGTCGTGGGTCGCCCGTCATCTGAATTGCTGCAGCAGTTCCGCCGTGGTAACTGCGATATGTAGAGAGCACTTTGTGACGACCCGTGTGAACTCGCGCCATACGCATTGCATTTTCCGTTGCCTCTGCGCCACCGTTGGTGAAAAACACCATGTTCAAATCGCCAGGGGCTAGTTCACAAATAAGTCGAGCTGCTTCGCTGCGTGCATCGTTGGCATGTATTGGCGAAACGGTGCACAAGTGATCTGCATATTCTTTAATTGCCGCAATGAGCTTTGGATGCTGGTGACCAATATTGACATTGACGAGTTGGCTCGAGAAGTCGAGGTACTTACGGCCAGTCTCATCCCAAAACCACGCACCTTCACCACCCGCAACCACCAATGGGTTCAAGGTGCTTTGCGCCGACCACGAGTGAAATACGTGCTTACGGTCGTTTGCAAAAGCCTGTGAAGGGTTGGTGTCGAGAATAGCCATGTGAAAAGACTAGAACAGCCCGACGACGTTGCCCTCGTCGTCGAGGTCAATACTTTCCGCAGCGGGCGCTGAACCAAGACCCGGCATTGTGCTCATATCGCCGCAAATGGGATACACAAAGCCTGCCCCCACCGAGGCGCGCACTTCACGCACACGTAAAATATGGCTAGTTGGCGCCCCCTTCAGTGTGGGGTCTGCCGAAATGCTGAGGTGTGTTTTAGCAATGCACACAGGCAAATTGCCCATTCCCAGACGTTCATACCTATCAAGTTGCTCGCTAGCTAGGTCGGAGTAGTCAACACCTGCCGCGCCATAAATAGTGCGGGCAACTTTTTCAATTTTTTCGCGTAGAGAAAATGAGTCGGGGTACAACATGGAAAAGGTTGTGGGTTCATTGCAGGCTTCTACCACTGCATTGGCAAGGTCAATTGCACCTGCTCCTCCATTGGCAAAATGCGTACACACGGCAACTCGCGCGCCCATCTCTTGCGCAATTTGGCGAATCACCGCATGCTCGCTGTCGTGGTCTGTGGGGAATGCATTTATTGCAACTACAGGCGAGACACCATGTACCTGAACGTTTTCAATTTGCTTGCGTAAATTTGCGGCTCCCGCCAAAACATGTTCTGGGTTTTCTTCTAAGAGTTCTGGCGGCAAGGGCTTACCAGCAACAATTTTGTATTCACCACTATGTGCTTTGAGCGCGCGCACAGTTGCAACAAGCACCGCCGCATCGGGCTTCAAGCCCGACACTCTGCACTTGATGTTGAAGAAACGTTCTGCGCCCATGTCGGCACCAAAACCTGCTTCGGTAATCACATAATCGGCCATGTGCATTGCCATCAGGTCACCCATCACCGAAGAGTTGCCAGTAGCAATATTTCCAAACGGCCCGGTGTGCACAATGACCGGTGTGTTTTCTAGGGTCTGCATGAGGTTTGGTTGCAGTGCATCTTTCAAAATCACGGCCATCGCGCCGGCAGCGCGCAATTGTTCAGCAGTTACTGCTTCACCAGTTGTGGTGTAGCCCACCACAATACGGCCCAAACGCTGACGCATGTCTTTCAACGATGTAGACAAACCAAGCAGCGCCATCACTTCCGATGCAGCAGTAATGTCGAAGCCTGTATCGCGAGTTACGCCATCCATTTTTCCACCGCGGCCAATAGAAATAGACCGCAATGAACGATCATTCACATCGAGCGCGCGGCGCCATGTGATGTTGTCGGGGTCGAGACCCAGTTCGTTTCCACGAAAGAGGTGATTGTCAAGCATCGCGGAAAGTAAATTGTGCGCCGCTGTTACTGCATGGAAATCGCCCGTGAGGTGCAGGTTCAAATTTTCCATGGGCACTACTTGGCTGTACCCGCCACCAGCAGCTCCGCCTTTAATGCCAAAAGTTGGCCCCATTGAGGGTTGGCGCAAGGTGAGCACTGCCTTTTTGCCAATCTTCCCCATTGCCTGACCGAGACCCACCGACGTGGTGGTTTTCCCTTCCCCTAAGGGCGTTGGAGTAATAGCTGTGACCACCACATATTTGCCCTGAGGACGGCTGTGAAGCGCTTCTAAGGCAGCGAGTTTGATCTTTGCAACTCCAGGGCCATACGGCTCAAGAAACTCACTTGGCAGGTTCAGTTGGCTGGCAATGTCGCTGAGCGGGGCCAATTTTGCCGCACGTGCAATAGCGATGTCGGAAGGAAACGACACGGTTTTTAGTGACCACCCAGGTACGCAGCGCGTACAGCTGGGTCGTTCAAGAGGTCGCCACCAAGACCAGTTTTCACTACATGGCCAGTTTCCAACACATAACCACGATGCGCACGGCGTAATGCCTGCGACGCATTTTGCTCTACAAGAAGCACAGTTGTTCCTTGCTTATTAATTTCGGTGATGATGTTGAAAATTTGTGCAATGAGTTTTGGTGCAAGACCCATTGAAGGTTCATCGAGTAACAACAACCGCGGGCGACTCATGAGCGCACGACCAATGGCAAGCATTTGCTGCTCGCCACCAGAAAGTGTTCCGCCTAATTGCATAATGCGTTCTTCCAGACGCGGGAAGAGCTCCAACACGCGTGCGAAGTCGGCGTCTTTGGCGCTCGATTTGTGATCTTTGCGTGTGTAAGTGCCCATGTCGAGATTCTCTCGAACGGTCATGCCCGGGAAAATGCCACGGCCTTCGGGTGACTGACAAATACCCAATTTCACTCGCTCGTGTGAAGGCATCAACGTAATGTCTTTGCCTTCAAAAATAACGCTTCCACCCACTACTTTGCGCAAGCCAGAGATGGTGCGCATGGTTGTGGTTTTTCCAGCACCATTTGCGCCCACGAGAGTAACAATTTCGCCTTCGTTCACGTTGAAAGAAATACCTTTCAACGCTTCAATTTTGCCATAGGCAACACGCAGATCTTGCACCTCAAGCATCATCGTCGGGCACTCCTAAATACGCCGCAACTACTGCAGGGTTGTCTTGCACTTCACTTGGTGTGCCAGTAGCAATGACCTTGCCGAAGTCGAGTACAACAATGCGGTCGGTTACGCCCATCACCAAACTCATGTCGTGCTCAATAAGTAGCACTGTGTACCCCTGGTCACGAATTTTACGAATGAGATTCATCAACTCAATTTTTTCCGCAGGTGTAAAGCCAGCAGCAGGCTCGTCGAGACACAAGAGTTGCGGTTTCGTAGCAAGTGCGCGAGCAATTTCAAGGCGACGTTGGTAGCCGTAAGGCAAATTGCGTGCAGCATCGCCAGCACGGTCGGCAATGCCCATAAAGGTGAGCAACTCCATTGCCGTGTTGCGACCTTCTGCTTCTTCGCGATGATGACGAGGCAAACCAAGAAGTGCCCCACCCACGCTGGTGCGATGATTTACATCGGCACCCACCATGACATTTTCAATTGCAGTCATGTCGGGGAACAAGCGAATGTTCTGGAACGTGCGCGCAATGCCGCGCTTGGTAATTTGAAAACGCTTCAAGCCGGCAAGGGACGTACCGTTGAATAGCACTGCGCCATTGGTTGCCGTATACACGCCCGTCATCACGTTAAAACAGGTTGTTTTTCCTGCACCGTTCGGCCCAATGAGACCAAGGATTTCACTGCGACGAATGGCAAAGGTGACATCGTCGAGCGCGGTCACACCACCGAACTGCATAGTGACATGATCGAGCTCTAAAAGATTGTCGCTCATAGTCACTCCTTGTCTCCCAGTGCAGTTCCTGTAGACGGTTTCCACGATTCAAGCCATCGCTCTTTGCGAATCTTGCGTGGAATGAGACCCTGGGGACGGAACACCATGACCAACACCAGTGCTACACCAAACACAAACACGCGCTTGTCGGCAAAACCACGGAAGCGCTCTGGCATCCACGCCACTAATGCGCCACCTACAACTGAACCCCACATGTTTCCGGCTCCACCGAGCACAACTGCTGCCAGGAACAAAATAGACAACTGCAGTGGGAAGTTGCTGGGGTTAATGAATTGCACTTTGCCTGCATAGAGCGAGCCCGCAAGACCGCCAATTGCAGCACCAATGGCAAAGGCCCACAATTTAAATTTGAAGGTGTCAACACCCATGAGCTCTGCTGCATCTTCATCTTCGCGAATAGCGTTCCATGAACGACCTACGCGACTATTTTCTAAACGGCGCAGCAAGAAAATCACAATAAGAATAGTGGTCAGACCCAAAAAGAAATACGGCTTGGCATCGAGCACAGTGAACTTCAAGGGCCCAATACTGGGAGGCGTAGCAATATTGCTAATGCCACGGCTATCGCCAAGCCACTCCACGTTGTTTGCAGTAATGCGAATAATTTCGCCGAAGCCAAGCGTGACGATGGCCAAATAGTCACCACGTAAGCGCAACGTAGGCGTTCCTAAAATAACGCCGGCCAGCATGGACACCAAAACAGCAATGGGCATGCACAACAACCACGGCAAGTTGGCATGTTGGCTCGACAAAATGGCAACTGTGTATGCGCCAACGGCGTAAAAACCTACATAGCCAAGGTCGAGGAGCCCGGCAAGACCCACCACAACATTTAAACCCAATGCCACCAAAACGAAAATCACTACTTGGTCGGTGAGCACGCTCGGGAAACTTGTTCCTGGCGTTTCAACAATCCAACCGAGTACTGGCACATTTGGCCACCACGGCAAGAGATACAACGCAAGAATGCAAATAGCACCAAACGACCAACGCACCGAGCGCGATTGATTACCTAGTGCTTCGCCTAATCGCGAAACGGAACGCGCGCCAGAAGTAACACTCCTCAATGATTCAGACAGGCTCATACGCGCGCCTTAGCTAACGATTCACCCAATAGACCTGTTGGGCGGAACATCAACACCACAAGCAACAGCACAAAGGCAATAACGTCTTTCCATTGTCCGCCAAAGAGCGCCGAGCCGTAGTTTTCCGACAGACCAAGAACGAGTCCGCCAAGCAATGCACCTTTCAGGTTTCCAATGCCACCGAGCACCGCAGCAGTAAAACTCTTCACGCCGAGAAGAAACCCAATATTGAACTTCGACTGGTCGTACACCAGGGTGAACATCATTGCTGCACCACCAGCCATGACACCACCGAGCAAGAAGGTAATCAAAATAACGAAGTCAACATTGACTCCTAATATTTTTGCCGTTTCAACATCTTGAGCAACGGCCCGCACACCACGACCAAGGCGCGTGCGATTCACAAACAACAACAATGCGGTCATCATGAGCAATGCACCAATGATGACAATGACGTAGTCAATACGAATGTCGGTTCCGAATAACTTAAAAAGAGTTTTCTTCTCAAGAACACGTGGGGTCTGGTATTGCTCGCGGTCGCGCGGGCCCCAAATTGCTACTGCTTCGGTAATTGCAGTTGATGCTCCAATTGCCGAGATGAGAAAAGCCAAACGTGGGGCCTGACGACCACGGCGGAAAATATTGAGATACAAGAATGCAATAGGGCCAGTGCCAATGATTCCGAAAATGAGATTCGACTTCGGTGTATCGAAAAAGATAAGCCCCACAACAAAGGCACTTACAAACGCCAACACCACCGCACCAAATTGGTCACCCGAGCCACGTAGCGGGCGGTATGCAGCACGTTCAAGTGCAACAGCGCCCGCACCCGACAGAACCATTGAGCCCAACAGGCATGCCAACAAAATAAGAACAAGTTGAAACCCTGTGCGATACGGATACTGACCCGCTTCCAACATGGGTAAACCCAACACATTTGTTGCCGTAATGAGCGAGGCAAATGTGCCAATCATAAAAATTTCCGAGTGAGCAAAGTTGATGAGGCGCAACACGCCGTACACCAAGGTGTATCCCAATGCCACGAGGGCATAGATGGAACCAAGCGCTACGCCGGTCACCGTCAGGTCCCAAAATGTTCTGTAAATCAGCCAGTCGCGCATGTGTCCCCGAGAACGAATATGTTCCCCTGTTGTTTAGCAGAAAATGCCATATATAAAAGAATGGCCGGGAACATTTGTTCCCGGCCATTCCAGATTACGTATCTCTCAGAGAGAGAAGAAGTTTTACTCGATCAAGCCGACTACAGAAATGACGCCTGCTTCTACCTTGTAGGCATAAACAGCATTTCCTGCAACTTCACCAGTCTCGTCCCACTTGATCTGTTTGGTTACACCAGCAGCGTCATAGGTAACGAGGAATTCAAGAACGCCAGCGCGGTCGGTCTTGCCAGCAGCAATTGCGGCAAGGAATGCCTTTGCTGCGTCGTAAGCCTCTGCACCGTAGGTCTGTGGTGTTTCGCCAGGGAACTTGGCTGTGTATGCAGCAGCAAATTCAGCGTTTGACGCACCGTCTGCACATGTGCAAGTGATGATGGATCCATCAGCAGCAGGACCTGCAGCTTCAATGAAACCATTGTCTTTTACGCCGTCACCGAACACGAGTGTTGCGGTCACGCCAGCGTCACGAAGTTGCTTGGCAAGCTTGCCAGCTTCTGCGTAGTAGCCGCCGTAGAAAATTGCATCTGGTGCAGCTTCTTTCATCTTGCTCACAGCAGCTGAGAAGTCAGCAGCCTTAGGGTCGATGGAATCGCTTGCAACAACAGCGTCACCAAGAGTTGTCTTCACAATGTCGGCAAGACCCTTACCGTATTCTGAAGCGTCGTCGATGATGCCAACTTTGGCTGCAGCCAATGTCTTTGAAATGTATGAAGCAATGGCTGGGCCTTGCTTGTCGTCACCAGCAAGTGCGCGGTGGAAGACTTTCCAGTTGTTGTCATTCAAATCCGCATTCGTTGCCGAAGGAGTAATGAGTGCGAGACCTGCTGCATCGAACAACGGGTTAGCAGCTTTTGACTCACCTGAGAATGCAGGTCCAACGATGCCAAGAATGCTGGCGTCGTCAATTGCTTTCTGAGCAAGAGCTGGAGCTTGTGCTGGGTCACCTTGTGAGTCGAAGTCAAGAAGGCCAACTTGGCAATCTGGGTTTGCGGTGTTGAATTCACTCACAGCAAGGTCTGCACCAGCGCGAATGTTCTTACCGAGGTTGCCGGCGTCGCCTGAAAGCGCACCAAAGAAGGCAATGGAAACGGGTTCACAGGTCACGCCGTCAACAGCTACTGCTGCAGTGTCGTCGGTTACTTCGGTTGCTACCGTGTCTTCGGTTGTTGAGCTTTCGCTGTCGCTACCGCAAGCTGCAGTAACGAAGGCAAGGCTCACTGCAATTGCGCTGACGCGCAACAAAGTGGATTTCTTCATTATTTTCTCCCCTTGTTCTATGAGTCAACAACGACTCAATGTTGGTTTGGTGGTTACCTAAATGTTAGACCCTCTTTACGAAACGTTCAACAGTTGACTTTTAGCTCAGTATCTACGCAGACCCTTATGGAATATGGGTTTTACGACACTTGCAGACGAACCGTCAATTTTTGGGCAGAGAAGGGGGCCTTTTTTGCCACCGACACCCGAAATACGCACGACCCTTTTCGAGTGGCTGCCACCAGGTATTTCCCCTCCACTTTGCAACTCCCGCTACTGCGGGTCCAGGTGACTCTCCCCTTCGACACGGTGGACGCAATACGGGTGAGCAAGAGTTTCGACTTTGGCTTGAGGGTGTCAACTTTTTGCACCAAGCCGCCTACAACAACTTTGGGCACCACTTGCGAGGCCTTTGTAGTTATCGCCCCAAACGCCTCAACACTAAATATTGGTGTTGCACCATTGGAGAGGCCACTAACGGTGCACGTGACCGCAGTTGTTCTACACACCTCTACACCTTCTGACGTTTTCACCACATAACCAGTTGGTGCGCCGCTGCTGAGCACGGCCGCAGACCATGTGAGCACAACGGCTTTATTTCCAGGAACCGCACTGACGAATTCAGGATTTGTTACCCAGGTAGCGCTTGGCGTCACCGCACTTGAAGCAGGTGATGCAGTGCTTGCACCCATCAGGTTTGCAGCTACAACAGAAAATGTGTACGCAAAAAGATTTTGCAAAACAGGAAATACACATGAAAGTTCAGAGGTTGTGCACGTAGCACCGCCGGGAGAAGAGGTGACTGTGTATGTGGTAATTGCGCTGCCACCATTGACAGGCGCTACCCACGTCACCGTTGCTGCACCATCACCCGCAACTGCGTTCGGTGCACTTGGCGCAGAAGGAACAGTTGCAGGCACCACTTGAATTTCTGTGGATGGAATTCCAGCACCCAAACTATTTGTTGCAGTAACCGAAACGCTATACGTGGTTCCATTCGTCAAATTGCCCACCACGCAACTACGTCCTGCTGCATCGGTGGTGCAAGTGAGCCCACCTGGGTTCAGAGTTGCGGTATAGCCAGTAATTGCACTTCCCCCATCGGAATCAGGAAGAGCCCACGACACTGTGGCGCTGGCATTTCCTGCAGTTGCAGACACTGCATTTGGAGCAGCTGAATAGCAAATTGTTCCGCAGGTATATAACAACAAGTTCGGCGATTGCGTTCCAGCACTTGCACTTCCATGCACCATGGTGACTGCACCAGTTGTTGCTTTAGAAAAAATTTGATTTGCTATTGCCGTTGGTGTTGCCGTAAGTGACGTTTCCAATAGTCGAGCAACTGCTCCAGCAACAAAGGGTGCCGCCATTGATGTTCCCGACAACAACGCCCATGCATTATCGGAAGCAACCCCTGTGCCAGCGTCGGGGTAATTGGGGTCTGCAGGAACAGTTGGCCAAGCAGACTTAATGGCAAGGCCAGGAGCCATAATGTTGACGCAGTCTCCATAGTTGGAGAATGACGCTTCTTGGTTATCGCGCCGCGTAGCACCAACTGAAATGGTTCCATCTGTGCATGCAGGTGTTACGTAGTTACTACCACCAACGTAGGCACCGTCATTTCCCGCTGCGACTACAACTGATACTCCATCAGCCTGCAAAGCAATAACCGCAGCTTCCAATGAAGCGGAGTAGCCATTTGATGCACCCAAACTCATATTTGCAACCGCAGTATTTGCACCAGTGTGGTTGCTTGCTACCCAGTTCACTCCGGCAACAACCGCAGAAACTGTGGTGCCGGCATCGCAAGTAGCTTGTGACCCACCGGGGAAAACGCGAACGGGAATGATGCGCGCTGCTTTGGCAACGCCATAGGTAGCACCCGCTGCAATACCAGCAACATGGGTACCGTGACCACAACCGTCGTCGGTGGAACCCAGGCCGGGTGTGTAATAGCCTGCGGCAACGCGAGTAGATGCTGGAGCAAACTCGCTGTGAGTGCGGCGAATGCCCGTATCGATGATGTAAATATCGACACCAGCACCAGTGGTTGTGTAGTTATAACGGGAGTCATATGTTGCAGATGCTTGGTCAATACGGTCAAGGCCCCAGTTGCCAGCATTCGTCCAGTCACTTCCACTCGGTGCAGGAATTGACTGGTCGACAGCGGTCACCACTCTTTGATTCACTTCAATGTTTCGCACACCAGCGAAACGCGACCAAGCAACTGCCTCTGTTGCAGTAAGCATCACTTCAACAAAGTCAACCGCACCTAGCTGAGTTGATGCCACATCTAAACCTTCAGCTGACATTGCGTTAGAGATGGTGAGTGCAGCAGTATTGTCTTGGGCGAGAACAATGTAACTTTCGCGCACCTCAACTGCTGATGCTGGCGCAGAACAGACAACTGCAGCTACCGACAAAAGGCAAAGGGCAACCCAGGCAGTTGTTCGCCTGAAATGTGCCCGCTTCATATTCCTAGTGTACGAACTCCATATTCAGAGTTCGGTAAGAATTCAGCAATTAACGAGCCCGAAATGCTTTGACGGTGAAACTCGACTTCGTGATTTGCTTCATTTTGAGGGTCACCAACTTCTTCGTGGTGGTGAGGAGATACTTACCATTGCGGTACACATCAACTTTGCCCTTGCCTGAAATACGCAGTGTTACTTTGTCGACCGTGCGACTCACCACAGACACCTTCGGTGCTGCGTTAACACTCAGTGAGTCATCTTCAGCAGGTGTAGGCGCAGGCGTAGGTGCAGCGTTACGAACGGGAACCAGAGTGGTAGGCGTTGTTACTACAGGTGCGGGAATTGTTGTAGGTACAGGAACTGTTGTAGGCACAGGAACAGTTGTTGGCACCGGAACTGTTGTTGGTGGCACTTCTACCCCAGATCCACCAGAGCCTGCTGCACTTGCTGCTCCGGTGAACAACAAGAGATTGACTGAGCCAACGGGGTTAGTCACCACATTCTGGGTTGCGTGAAGCGACATAGCAGAAGCTACTGCCACCGGGGTCAACGTGGGTGTTACTTCCAGTAACAGTGCAGCTGCACCTGCTACGTGAGGTGTTGCCATAGAAGTTCCCGACAACGAGCGCGACGCTGTTGGCGACGAAGTTGCAGCAGAAATAATTGCTGAGCCTGGTGCAAAAATATCAATACACGAACCGTAATTTGAGTAGTACGCACGAGCGTCGCTTGCTTCTGTAGCGCCAACCGTCATGGCCGATGGCTCACTTGCTGGCGACACTCCACATGCATCTGCATTTTCGTTTCCTGCAGCAACTGCCATCACGATGCCATCGGCAACTGCACGCGCAACTGCCGCATTCATTGCTGGTGAGTACGCCCCACCCAACGACAAGTTTGCGACTGCTGGTGTTCCTGCAGTGTGATGCGAAATCATCCAGTCAATTCCTGCAATGACTCCAGCAGTGCTACCCGAGCCTGAACAGTCAAGTACTCGAACGGGAACGATGGTTGCTTGTGATGCAACACCAAAGCTAGACCCAGCAACTGTTCCTGCCACATGTGTTCCGTGACCCTGACAGTCGTTTGTTCCATTGCCATCTGATACTGCAGTAAAGCCTGTTGACATGCGACCAATAAATTCAGAATGACCCGCGTACACACCGGTGTCGATGATGTAAGCGGTAACACCCAAACCGGTTTGGCGACGAGTAACCCTGCCATCAAGTGGCAATGCACGCTGATCGATGCGATCGAGACCCCACGACGCAGCAGTTACTGGCGTAGTAGTTGGCACTGCAGGCGCAACTGCAGCTGACGGTGCCGATGCAGGGCTATTGCCTACTGCATTTGTTGCCACAACCGTCACGGTGTACGAAGTTCCGTTGGTGAGGCCAGCAATAACGCAACCGAGTTGAGTAGAAGCCGTACAAGTACTACCGCCAGGAGCAGCAGTTGCCTTGTACATAGTAATTGGCGAGTTGCCATCGCTGAGTGGAGCAGCCCACGACACAACAAGTGCCCCATTTGCAGAAGTAGCCGATGCATTACGTGGAGCGCCGGGAAGCACAGGAGGAAGTGCGGCAACAAAACTCCAGTTCAGAGCAACGTTTCCACGGCGACCATTCCATCCGTCAATAGCGATTTTGTATTCGGTTCCTTCAACGACGTTTCCTACAACCTTGCTCCACAAAGCTGAAGAGTTCGGTACATCGTCATTCATTCCGAGAATGGTTAATGCACTCATTGCCGAGCCGGAGTAAACGCCTAACAACGTGTCGAAGTTGCTGCCTTCGGTCGTCACAGTTAACACACCATTGTTTGGAGCAACCCAGCGGTACCAAATAGATGCCGCACCACCAACACCACCATGAGTTGGTTCCCCAGTTTCACGAGTGGCGAGTGCGGTACTGCCGCTTGCTGTTCCTGTGTTACCCATTACAACTTCTGCCGCGGCAAATGCGTCGTTTGTGAGCGCTTGGAATGGTGTTGACGACACCACGGTTGAGGCTTCGCTGTTTCCCGCGGTGTTCACTGCACGCACACGGAAATGATGGAGCACGTCGTTATTAAGACCGGTAACAGTTGCAGCAGTAGCTGTTGAAGTTCCATCGGCAAAGGTGAGCCAGGTAGTGGTGTTAGCAATTGCATATTCCACTACATAGTCGGTTACCGCAGCGCCACCATCGGAACTCGGAATATTCCAAGTTAAGGCAACAGCATTATTTGTAGGTACAGCTGCCAAGGCAAGAGGGGCGGTCGGAACGCTTGGGCCAATGGGCAATGTACTTGCTACGAAACTCCAGTTGAGCTTCACCGCACCTTTGCGAGCATTCCATCCGTCAACAGCGATGGAGTATTCGGTGCCAGCAACAACGTTGCCTTCCACCTTGCTCCACAACACACCAAGCTTTGGCGCATCGTCATTCGCTCCAAGGACAGTGAGCGCGTTTAATGCACTACCTGAATAGACACCGAGCAGAGTGTCGAAATTACTTCCTTGAGTAGTAACACTCAACACACCATTACCAGGAGCAGTAAAGCGATACCAGATAGACGCTGCGCCACCAAAACCACCGTGAGTTGGTTCGCCAGTTTCACGAGTGGCAAGCAGAGTGCTGTCGACCACTGCGCCGGCATTACCTACAAGGGCTATGCCGCCAGCAAATGGGTCGTTGGCACCAAGAGCAAACGGACGAGCAGAAACAACGTTTGAAGATTCTCCGGAACCAGCAGTGTTCACTGCTTTCACGCGGAATTGATAGCTCGTGTTATTAGTCAGTGACGTCACTGTTGAAGACAAGTTTGCAGAAACACCGTCTTCAAAAACAGTCCATGTGGTGCCATCGGTGCTGAACTCGACCGTATAGTCGCTAATGGCTGCTCCACCATTGGTGCTAGGGGCAAACCACGACAGTGCAACCGATGCATTACGTGCTTCAGCACTTAAGGTTCGTGGAGCACTTGGAACAACAATTGGCGCACTTTCAAGGCTTCCCGAATACAACAATTTGTTCGGCGACAAGCTTCCGGCATTACCCACAAGCCCAGAAGTGGCGTTCAGCACAAGGGCCTGTGAAATAGATTCAACAGTTGCTGTTGGCGTTTCTGCAAGCAAAAGCGCTGCGACACCTGCAACGTGTGGTGATGCCATAGATGTACCCGACCACGTTGCGAGAGCTGTATCGGAACCAATTGTTGAGGAAGTGATTCCTTGACCTGGGGCAAAAATGTCGAGGCAAGAACCGTAGTTTGAAAATGATGAGCGCACATCTGTGGTGCCAGTTGCACCTACGGTGACCGCGCCCGGCGCACTTGCTGGCGAGTAACGACACGCGTTGGCGTTGCTGTTTCCCGCTGCCACCACAAACACCACGCCATCGGTAACACCACGGGTAACCGCTGCGTTGAGAGCAGTAGATGAAGAACCACCAAGACTCATGTTTGCAACTGCAGGAACTCCTGCTTGATGGTCGCCAATGATCCAATCGATACCTGCAATAACGCCAGAGGTAGAGCCGCTACCCGAGCACGACATGACGCGCACAGGCACAAGCGTTACTGACTTTGCGACGCCGAATGTTGTGCCACCCACGGTGCCTGCAACATGAGTTCCGTGTCCGTGGCAGTCGGTTGTGCCGCGCCCGTCGGCGATAGAGGTAAAACCTGCCGCAATACGACCAGTGAACTCGCTGTGTGTAGCCAAAATTCCGGTGTCAACAACATAGGCGGTCACACCATTGCCTGAGTTGGCATATGAATACGTGTTGTTCAGTGGCAAGTTGCGCTGATCGACTCGATCGAGGCCCCACGTGGGGTCGGCTTGATCGGCAGAAATAGAAACAATGGAATCGAGTTCAATAGATTCAACACTCGAGTTTGCAGTGAGTTCAGTAACTGCAGTGGCCGACAAGTCGGCAGCAAAACCTGTGAAGACATTACGGAACGACATGACGTTGGTTGCGCCAACCTCACTGGCAATTGACGCCGCCATCGAGAACGATGCAGTGGATTTCAAGCGAACGATATAACGCCCGCCAGTAACTGCCGATGTGTCAACAGCTGGGGTGTCGTCAACAAGTCGAATGACTTTGTTGAGTTCAATTGATGCAATATCGGAGTCATTGCGAAGTCGCGCAACGTCGGAAGAATCGAGAGTGGCGACGAACCCATCGGCAGCTGAAGTAAAAATATTGGTGACGGCATTACCCATCTGCATTTCCTTGCGCACTTTGCTGCCCAAGTTGCTCGCAGAATCGAAGGTAACGATGTACTCGCCGGCAGGTGCGGCGGCTGTTACCACTTGAGAAGGCACGAGTGTGACGAGCAGCGAGGCACCAAGCACTCCCGCTAGCCCAAAGCTGGCGACACGAGAGGAATATGGGCGGGGGGATGCGATTTTCATGGTTCCTTCTTTCATCGTACTCGCCGACATCATGAACCTAAATGAAAAAAAGATGAATGTCCCGTCAGGGCAGGATATTTCGCCTCAGGAGCCAGAACCGGGAAATTCATAGTGCACATCGGAAAATGCGTCACGCGCGAATACATAAAAAAGGCGCAGAGGCTCAGAGCCATCATTGGCGGCAAAATGCTCCGCGCCTTCAGGAATGAACACGGTATCGCCAGCTGAAACACGAGCAATTTCACCATCGACGCTCATATAGCCAGCACCGCTAATGAAGTAATAAATTTCCGCAGCATCGTGCGTGTGGCCTCGTTCTGGTGCATCTGCCCCCACAGGAATCTCTGCAATGCCAGCCGTCAGTTGATTACTCGCAGTGCGGTCACCACTCACCAGGGTCCACCACTCCACCGCAGGCGCTTTCCAACTCTCTGTGGGGCAATCAGTGATTCGGCGAATGATTACGGGCACAACTGAAAACTAGTGCGCACAGCGCCAAGGTTCTAGTCGGCAGGCCACACGTCGGCAGTAGACAACAACTGATCACGAAAATCTGGGTGACTAATGCGGGCAAGTTCATGGGATCGCTCGGCAATAGAAAGCCCCGATAACTCAGCCGCACCAAATTCTGTAATTACTACATCTACTTGATGGCGTGGCGTTGTAACCACAGAACCTTCGGGCAGTCGACCCAAAATGCGTGACACTGTTTCACCTTTCACCACGGTCGTTGAAGGCATACAAACCAAACTGCGCCCACCCACACTGAGCCCCGGGCCAGCAACAAAATCTTCATGCCCACCAATGCCGGAAAACTGTTTTCCGCCAATGGAGTCGGCAATGACTTGCCCTGAAAGATCAACAGCCATTGCACCATTGATGGCCACCATGTTGCGATTTTGCGCAATGATTTCCGGAGAGTTCACCACATCAACTGGCAAGAAACGAACATCGTTGTTGTTATGTAACCACGTGTACAAGTCGGGAGTTCCTGCTGCAAAAGTGGTGACCGAGAATCCATCGAACTCGGTTCCCTTTTTGTTCGTAACTTTTCCCGACATGTGCAAACGCATTAAACCCGACGTGAACATTTCCGAATGCACTCCATAGTCACCACCAGAACCCGCAGCGAGTTGTGTTGCAATATGGTTCGGCACGCCACCAATGCCTGTTTGCAATGTGCATCCGTCGTGAATGTACTGCATTGCAATTTCGGCAATTTTCATTTCTGCTTCCGACGGAACTACATCGGCCAAGTTGAGTGGTTCACGATCTGACTCCACCAAATGATTGATGTTGTCTACATGCACGCGGTGCGCATATTTTCCATCACGTTTATCGGCACCAAAAGTTCGTGGAAAGTGTGGGCTCACTTCCACAACGAGCACTCGCTCGGGGTCGGCAATGACTTTTTCTATTTCATCGGTTATCGCACCAGCATGGAGCGACAAACTCACCCACCCATCAACAGGAATTGCTCCCGCAACTGCCAGCACGCGTGGTTTTTTGCGCGCGAGTACAGGAGCAAAGCGGCGAAAGTCGGCAGGAACAAAGTCAACATCGGCACCGCTGTCGCGCAGAAACCTCTCGGCAGGCCCGAAAAAACCGCTCTGCAAATGCACGGTTGGTTGCATGAAGAGTGCAAATAAGTCGGGAAGCAGGGCTCCCGATACCCGCAGGTCAAGGAAGTCGGTACGTTCACCCAGAGCGTGTAAAAAGGCTCCTGGCACGCCTGGCCCCAAGGGCACCGCAAGGGTATCGGTGGGCCGAATTGCCTGAACTGCTTGTTCCATGGGAACCGCTGAGGTCGTCATCGCACTCTCCTTTTGTCCACTCTATATATAGGTCGAATTATCCCACCGCCGGCCTGACTACCCATTGCCCCCATTTCCACCTAGAGTGAAATCATGTTCAGTTCTAAAGATGCCTCTTCACCTCGGCGACTCACCTTACGTATGGCATCGCTTCTCCTTGTAGGGGCCACGCTTACTGCAGGTATCACCAGTTGCGGCAACGAAGAAAGTGGTGCTGTGCGCAATGCAACCATTGCAACTGGCACCACTTGTAAAAGTGCCGGCGAAGCAAAAACAATGTCGGGCGCGCCATATATTTGCACCATCACGGAAGCTGGCAAAGTGTGGTATCCCATCTCCAAGCAACAAACATGGATCTGCGTAAAACTCGGTGCAACACGTTTTATGCTCGAAGGCGTTTTATCTGTATGCGGCAAGGTGAAAAGCATTCGTCGTTGGTACACCACTTTGCCTGTGGCTCTTACCATCAAGGGCAAAGTTCTTCCCACTTCTGACCCTGCTGCATTAGAACTTGCAGGGGAATCATCAGGCACCGTGAAAAAAGCAACGGTTACAGACCCTGAAAATACCGTTGTAGTTACTCCATAGTTTTGCAGTAGTGTAAAGGTTGAGCGAGGTCATGGGGGATCTCGCTGGTAACTAAGGGGGCCGTCATGGCTGTTATTGACAATGTTTCTGCACAGGGAGTTCCACCGCACTTACGTGGCAACGGAGCACCGGTTCAAGAAGAACTCACACTCACCGACCTCAAAGTCACTGGCACTATTCCTGCACACCTTGATGGTCGTTATTTGCGCAATGGAGCGAACCCCATTACCGGAATGAGCGATCATCCATTTCTCGGCGACGGCATGATTCATGGAGTGCGTTTGCGTGAAGGAAAAGCACAGTGGTACCGCAACCGTTACGTGCAAACCCCGTACATCACCGACCCGTCACGCAACATTCTCGACATGGATACTGGTCTTGGCGACATGGCTATGTCGAAAGCCAACACGCACATCTTTGGTCACGCCGGGAAATTTCTTGCTCTTGAAGAAGGACACTTTCCTTACGAACTCGATGGCGACTTGAACACCGTTGGGCCAACGAACTACAACGGCAAACTCACTGGCTCCTTTACTGCTCATCCCAAGGTCTGCCCACTCACTGGCGAAATGCTTGCTTTTGGGTACTACTTTCTCGAGCCATACCTCACCTACTTGCGTGTTTCGCCAACTGGTGAAATGGTGCAAAACACTGTCATCACTGTGGGCGGGCCCACCATGATGCACGACTTCAACGTCACCGAGAACTACGTCATTTTCATGGACCTTCCCGCAGTATTCGACCTTGAAATGGCAATGCGCGGCGAGCTACCAATTCACTGGGACGACAACTACCCAGCACGCCTTGGCGTGATGCCACGCAATGGTGTTGACGCCGATGTGAAATGGTTCGACATCAACCCTTGCTACGTCTTTCACCCCATGAACTCATACGAAGAAGGCGACAACATCGTCATCGACGTTGCACGCTTCTCACACATTTGGCGCGATAGCGCTATGGATTTCCCACCGCCAGTTCTGTGGCGTTGGGTCATCAACACCAAAACAGGCAAAGTGTCTGAAGAGCAAGTGGACGATCGCCCTGGCGAGTTCCCACGCGTTGCCGATTCCGTTATCGGTCGCAAGCATCGCTTCGGTTATGAAATGTCTGCACCAGAACTTGGTGGCTCTGATTCGCCTCTTGAAGATCCGGGCGCAATTATCAAATACGACCGCTTCACTGGCGCTCGCACGTCAATTGAGCTTGGCAAAGGCCGCTCACCTGGCGAAGCCGTATTCGTACCAGCAGAGAACCCCACGTCAGAAGACGACGGTTATCTCATGACCTACGTTTTCGACAAGGCAAAGAACACCTCCGACTTTGTTATTTTTGATGCAAAGACCATGAGCCAAGAGCCAGTTGCCAGCGTGCATTTGCCACGCGTGCCTTTCGGTTTCCATGGCAACTGGATCGACGCAAGCACCGCCAACTAAAAGCTACGCAAAGCCAAATACATGGCCAGCCGACAAATCATCGGCGGCACTAAATGCTCGTCGTACGAGTGAGTCCATCAGTGCTGCGCCGCGTTCGTTTGCAGGGTCAAAAGTGAGGATGCTGGCCCCAAACGACGTGCAATAAAAAAGCACGCCTTCGGTGAGGCCCCGCACAATTTTGTCTGCATTTGCCCACTCACTTGGTACGCCCCCATTGAGAAGACCATCTACATAACGTTGTATTAATTCGTCTTGCATCTCACGACGCATGTCGGTGGGCAAATTTGTTCCAATGAAGTACACCAAGTCGGTTGTGCTCGGCGCGCGCATCGCCATTTGCCAATCGATGAGACCAAATGTTCCATCGGCACCAAAGAACATATTGTCGAGTCGATAATCACCATGACACAAAGTGACAGGCCACGTTGAATACGACCCGATCCACCCTGTAATACGCGGTGCGAATTCTTCACACCACCGTAAAACACGAGGTGGCAATGTACTTTCATAACGCTCTAAAAATATTGGCCAACCAATAGCAAACATTTCGCCGACCATTGCTGTCATTGGGTCAGAGATATCGGGCATCCATGTGAGTTCATGAACTTCTGGTGTATTAAACCAGGCACTGTGTAGACGCGCAGCTGCATCTACAGCATCGCGCGCTTGTTGTGCAGTGGGGCCAAGTACTTGGTCACCAGACTGTGCAGGCGACATGTCTTCCAGAATTAAGACATATGGGTTCGTACTTGAATAAAAACACTGCGGAATGCGCATAGCAGTAATACGAGAAGCAACTTCTGTGTAAAAACGATGCTCACGTTCCCACACGCCCATCATTTCCCCCATCATGAGCCCACCCGGGTCTGTGGTCGGCAACTTCACTATGAGCGTTTCAGGTAAATGTGCCGCCGAAATATGAACACGTGACAGTTGCCCTAAAAATCCAACTCCTGCACCCACAGGTTCACTACGAAGAAGTGTGACATCGCTTCCTAAAACAGCACTGAGCCACTCGCTTGAGACGTCGCTCATTGAAATTGGTGTTGTCATATTTTGCCCCCCGACTGAATATGTGTAAAAAAGTGTGAGAACCCCTTACGTCAGCAAGAATACTCCTGTGAGCAGCATCATCGTTTCAGAGTTGGCCTATGCCCCACCCGGGGCCGATCAGTTATTTTTCGACGTCAGCTTTGGAGTTGCACCAGGTGAGCATGCAGCCATCGTGGGCGCTAATGGCGTAGGGAAAAGCACCGTATTGCGCATCTTGTCGCAGGTCATTGAAGCCGATGACGGCGAATACACGGTGAATGGCACCATGCTCACCATGACCCAAGAAGTGGGGATGTCGAACCCCAACGACACCTTGCGAGAAATGCTTGTTGAAGTAGCGCCAAAACATTTGCGTACTGCGGGTCGTGCTCTCATTGCAGCAGAAAAAGCACTAGCCGACGGCACCGACGACGGCATGGGTTACGCCACAGCACTGGGCGACTGGGGCGACCTTGGTGGATACGAATTGGAGTCTGACTGGCAAGCAGCAGCGCAGCGCAGCGTGAAAACTCCTGTTGACGATTTCTCGCGGCGATTGGTGTCGGAACTTTCCGGCGGCGAACGCAAGCGATTGGTGCTCGACCTACTTCTTACTTCTGGTGCCGATGTGCTGCTACTTGACGAGCCCGACAACTACCTCGATATTCCTACACGCGGCTGGCTTGAAGAGGAAATTAAAAAATGTCGCTCCACCATTCTCATGGTGAGCCACGACCGCACACTTTTAGAACGTGTTGCCACCAAAATTATTGTTATTGAAGGGTCCGGATGTTGGAGCCACGGCGGTTCGTATGTCACATTCCCCGATGCGCGCGCCAAGCGACAAGAACTACTTGGCGACGACCTCAAGCGCTGGAACGATGAAGAGCGTCGCCTCTTTCATCACATGAAAATAATGAAACAGCGCGCCGCGCAAAACTTTAAGAATGCGACAAAGGCAAACGGGGCCGAAACACGCTGGGAGAAGTTTGTTGCTGCTGGCCCACCGCCGCCTCCCGTTCCCGACCAACACATTCACGTTCGTTTTCGTGGTGCCGACTCTGCCCGACGTGTGGTGAAGTTTGAAGAAGTGTCTATTGACAGCCTCTTTCTTCCTTTTTCCGAAGAAGTGCACTTTGGCGAGCGCGTTGGCCTCATCGGCCCGAACGGAACAGGGAAAACCCATTTGCTCAATGCATTATTCGGTAAAAAAGAAGACTTGAGCGGAACAATTACTTTTGGCCCGCGCACTTCAGTGGGAATGTTCACTCAAATTAACGACCGCCCAGAGTTTCGAGGCCGCACATGTATCGACATTGTTCGCGACAAACTCGTTGAAGAAGAAAAGTCAATGCGTGCACTTGCGCGCTACGGCCTACGCAACAATGCACGCCAAGAATTCCAAACGTTGTCTGGTGGGCAAAAAGCACGCTTAGAAATTTTGTCGCTCGAACTTGCGGGTCACAACGTGTTGTTGCTTGATGAACCTACCGACAACCTTGACATTGAGTCGTCTGAAGCACTCGAGCGTGCACTAGACGGGTTTGAAGGAACGGTTATTGCCGTGAGCCACGACCGTACTTTTCTTGCTCAATTCGACCGTTTCATCATGATTACTGACGACGGCGAAGTGTATGCATTGCCCGATTACGAGGTTGCAATGACTGGCTTAGCCGCACCCGAGCAACTTGCTCAGGTGCGATTAGCAAAACCTCTTACTGCGTAAGAATTACGACCAGGTACCACCGCTGCGGGTAAACACAGCAGCTTTACCTGCACCTTGGTTTGGCCCACCAGCGGCCAACGTATTGCCGTCGGTCGAGAGTGAAACCGACCAACCGAAGTTGCCACTTGCGGCTCCGTTGTCGAGCGTGATGACTTGTTGTTCTTTCCATGCAGACCCGGTGCGGGCAAAGACCGATACAGAGCCTTGGTCGACATTTGCTTCGACATCGTCGCTAATGGCTCCTACAGCAAGCGTGCTGCCGTCGGCCGATAATGCCACGGCATAGCCAAAGAGATCGCCAGCAGTTCCACTGGAAATATTTAATGTTTTCTGCAACGCCCACGCACCGCCACTACGCGCAAACACCGACACAGCGCCTTCGTCTGTATTGCCATTTACATCGGCATACACCGCCCCTATAGCAAGTGTGTTGCCATCGGCTGCCAATGCCACTGAATAACCAAACCAATCTTCTGCGTTGCCATTTTCTGCAACAAGAACTTTTTCTTCCACCCAAGATTTTCCGGAGCGACCAAACACGGTGACCGAACCCTGATCTTTGCTACCACCTACATCGGCATACAGTGCGCCGACCGCAAGAGTCTTTCCGTCGGCCGATAATGCCACTGCTCCGCCAAACGCATCGCCATCTGTAGCATCGGTAGACGAAATAACATTTTGGCTACTAGCAACATCTGCAGCAGTTGTTGTTGTCTCACCCGCAATGGTGGTGTCAACGCTTTCTGGTTCCGAACTTTTTGTAGGTTCGGAGGAATCGGTAGAACCTTCACCCACCGTGGTGCTTGATCCTGCCTGCCAATCGAACAACGTGGTGCTTGGAGCATTGCCATTTTCGTCGAGCGTGGTGGTGACTTCGGCGTTACGGGTACGACTATCGCCGCCCCCGCAAGCGGTGAGTACCGCACCAAGCGTCAGCGTCGCACAAGCGGCAACAATCAATGAGTTTTTGCGGTGCTGAGTCATGGTATTCCTCTTTCAGTAAATCTATGTTCAGACTAGAACCTCCAGGCCCCTTGTGCTAGTCACCCCCCGCTCTTGCGCTCCAGCCCTTAGCCTGAGCCAGTGATTTTGATTGATGCCCAAGGTTTAAAAGCCTCGCGGCCGAACCGACCCCTCTTTGCCGATGTTTCGCTTACCTTGAACGACGGCGACCGCGTTGGCGTGGTGGGGCTGAATGGTTGTGGCAAGAGCACCTTGTTGCGCATTATCAGCGGCGAGCTTGAACCCGATGCCGGTGTGGTGCGCCTTGGCCGTGGCACGCGCATTGGCGTTCTTCCACAGTTGCCCGTTTTGCCCAAAGGTTCCGTGCGCGATGCGGTTGGCGAAGGTTGGAAAGGCGAAGCGGCGTTACACCGCCTGGGAATGTCGGAACTTCTCGACTCGCCCACCAATGAACTGTCTGGCGGGCAGCAAAAACGTGTTGCACTTGCGCAACTTCTCGTTGCCGAATGGGATGCACTCATTTTGGATGAGCCCACCAACCATCTCGACCTCGATGCAATTGCATATTTAGAAGAGTGGCTCGCCAATTTTTCTGGCGGCCTTATTTTAGTAACACACGATCGTCACGTGCTCGACCACGTCACCACAAAAGTTTTAGAAATCGATCGTGGCAAGGCGTACTTGCATGTTCCATTCGGCAAACATGCAGGCTCTGGCTATGCGGCATATCTTGCAGCACGCATTGAGCGCGAAGCACAAGCAGCTACCGATGAACAAGTACGTAAAAACTTGGCCACCAAAGAGCTCGCTTGGTTGCGCCGCGGCGCACCTGCACGTTCCACAAAACCAAAAGCACGTGTAGACGCAGCAAAAGCAATTGTGAGCCAACGCCCCGAGGCAGCAGCACGGCAAGGTGAACTCGGTTTGTCGTTGGGTAGTCAACGTCTTGGTTCAAAAGGTGTTGAACTTGATGCCGTAAGTTTTTCGTGGCCTGCAACAAGCGGTTCTGCAGAAGGCGTGTTGGTGCTTTCTCCTTTCACGCACGAATTAGAACCTGGTGACCGCTTAGGAATTGTTGGGCCAAATGGTGCCGGCAAAAGCACACTGCTCGACCTCATTGCAGATCGTCTCACTCCTACTACTGGCCGTATTGAAACTGGCCGCACGGTGAAAGTGGGCTACTACGACCAACTTGGTCGCGACCTCAATGTGAACCAGCGCGTGCGCGATGCAGTGACTGGCGATAAGGGTGTGCCTTCCATTGAAGACAACAACCTCATGCGCCAGTTCTGGTTCGACGGCGATGCACAGTTTGCGCCTATTCACACATTGTCGGGTGGCGAACGCCGGCGTCTGCAACTTCTTCTCACACTTGTTGAACAACCCAATGTGCTGCTGCTCGACGAACCGACGAACGACCTCGACCTCGACACTCTGCGTGCACTAGAGGAATACCTCGACACGTGGCCGGGCATTGTTGTCGTGGTAAGCCACGACCGTGTTTTCCTTGATCGTACGGTGATTGAAGTACTTGCACTCGATGGCGTTGGCGGAGCAGCACTGGTACGTGGTGGCGTTGCTGGCTGGCTAGCAAACCGAGGCAAGGTTCAAGCCGCGCCACAAAAATCACACAAAGTTGTTCAACAGACTGTCGAAAAAGCAGCACCAACTGCCCCAAAGAAATCAACGAAGAGCCCGAGCACACTACGCAGACTCATTGGCGAAGCCGAGCGCAAAATGGAACAAGCAACGGCCAAACAAGATGCTCTAACAATTGAGCTCGCAACGGCGGGCAACGACGTACCACTGCTGACCAAGCTCAGTGAACAACTCGCGCAAACACAAGTTGCAGTTCAACAAGCAGAGGAACAGTGGATCTCACTTGCTGCCGAGGCCGAGAGCATCGGTTTGTCACTCGAATAAACAGAGATGATGAGCCCGACTATTCAGCGACGAAGCCGGCCCACGCTTTCATATATTCCACGAACGCATCGGAGAGTCCTTCCGATTTCAGTACCTCGCGAGATACCGGAATACGTCGCGGAATGAAAGCTGGATCGGCTTTGTACATGTTTGGATAATTGTGATGCAAAATGGCCGCACGACCCAAAGCAACAATGTCGGCGCCCGACGATAAAGCAAACTCGGCGTCGGCAGGGTCCATCATTTTGCCAGCAACGGCAAGGCGCACATCGCCTCGCGGTAACGCTGCAAAAATATCAATGAGTTTTTGCCCGACATAACCCTCATCACGTGCTTCTTTTTTCACATCCCACATCGACATGTCGATGATGTCAACCTTTTTGCTCGCCACTAACCACGAGTACACCTCGCAAATTTCAGCGACCTTCATTCCAAATCGTTCCGGCGACAACCGCACAGCAACAGTGAACTCGGGCCGGCACCGCGTGTAGATGCCATTAATAATGTTCATCAGCACACGCGCTCTATTTTCAAGTGACCCACCAAATTGGTCGGTACGTGTATTGAGTTCGCTCGACAAGAACTGACAAATGAGATACCCGTGAGCACCGTGCAATTCCACACCATCAAAACCTGCGTTGTCGCAACGCACAGCTGCAGCAATGAAGTCTTCTATTACTTGTTCCACTTCTTCAGTGGTCAGTGCGCGGGCACCTGTTTCTGGGTCGTCGGACGCACTCACGGGCTGTGCACCAATGAGTTCTTTAGGCGACCGGTTGCCAGCGTGGTGCAGTTGCACAAAGGCCAAACTACCCGTTTTCTTAATTCCCTGGGCCAGCACCCGCAGCTCAGAAACGTGCTCCTTGCCAAAACAACCGAGTTGCCCGGGGAAACCCTGGCCCACTTTTTGGACGTAAGCGGCACATGTCATAGTGAGCCCGAAGCCACCCTGAGCGCGCATGGTGAGCCAGTTTTTTTCGTCCTCCGACAACGTGCCGTCGTCGTGACTTTGCTGGTTGGTGAGCGGAGCAAGCATGAAGCGATTCGGCATTGGCTCGCCGTGGATAAAACTCACTTCATCAAAGAGACCCGTTGTCTGATTACTCTTCGACAATCTCGGCCACCTGAATTACAGCAGAAATATTGGTGTAATTAGGCAAATCTGCCATTAAATCAGCCGTTACAGGCATTCCCATTGCATTTTCAAATGCAGCGACCGTGGGAAAAACGAAATGCACTGCTGCTTCGTATGGCCCAGAAACACCCTTATCAATTTCTGTACTCACTGGGTTCCACCCCTTCACCGCCATTGGCACATGCACAGTGCGGTAGTAGTTGTGGTCAAAAGTTGACCCCTCGCCGGATGGGTATAAAACACTGACTCTGATCATGGGTGAAAATGTACTACGAAAATTACCCCTACTTTTACGCCCCTTTTTGCCTCCCTTACGAGGTATCCACGATCGGCGTGTTCGTTTGCAATACATTAAAAACTATGAAGAAGCGTGAACTCATCCAAGCCGTAGCCACCCATACCGATGTCGATAATAAGACAGCGGCCAAACTCGTAGAAGGCACCATTGACGTGATCCTCGCGAATGTCGCCAAGGGCGAGATCGTGAACATTTCAGGGTTCGCCAAATTTGCAAAAATCAAGCGTCCTGCTCGCATGGCGCGTAACCCAGCCACAGGTGAACAGATCAAAGTAAAGGCAAAGACCGTTGCAAAGATCACAGCACTCAAGGGCTTCAAAGACATCGCACTTGGCGTTGCTGCTGCACCAAAAGTGAACACCGTTCGCAAAGCTGTTCCAGCACCTGCAAAGAAAGCACCAGCCAAAAAAGCTCCTGCAAAGAAAGCACCAGCCAAAAAAGCACCAGCCAAAAAAGTTGTAAAAAAGGCTGTTAAGAAAAAGTAATTTCCATCTTTAAAGCCGCGGGCTTACGTGTAACAACGTAACCCGCGGCTTTTTTATTTCCCTTTTTTCTTTTCAATGTAACGCTCTGTATGTTGCGTATCTGGTGGGTCAATTGCCCACGATGCACCTTCACCCCACGTGTCGCCATAAATGAGTTCGTTCATTGGTGCACGCCGCACAGGGCCGTGGCTACCTGCAGGTTTACCCAATGTGATGGTTGCGGAAATAGCTGTACCTGTCGGAATGTTCAAAAGTTCGCGTAACTCTTTTTCAACAAAGCCATGAAAACCAGTGAGCACTCCGCCATAACCCAGCGCACGAGCAGCAAGCAACAAGTTCTGACATGCCGGGTACACCGATGCACCCTCTTCTGGGTTTGGCTCACGATGGCGCACTAAACATGCCAGCACCAACACAGGAACATTGGGCATGTTTGTTACGTACTCATCCATTGTGCGGGCCATACGCGCCTTCGGTGAATCTTCACGCACTGCGCTGCCCGCGTTATACCCGTCGTTCACACTTTTTTGCGACCACAACATGCTTGCGCCTTTGGCAATCAGTTTCTTTACCTCAAGTGACTGTGGTGAATCGGTAAACACCATGAACCTGAATCCTTGGCGGTTCGAGCCACTCGGCGCACGCGTGGCAGCAAACATGATGTCGCGCAACGCATCTTCAGGAATGGGCTCATTGGTATAGCGCCGAATGGCACGCGTTGTCGCTAGACCTTCTAAAAGAGAAATGTTATGGAGTGCTCGTTCACTAGTCATCGTTACCTACTTCACTTAAAACTCTGAATGTCGTCAAGAATTTCGGCCACGCGCACCGACTGCTCTGGCGCAACACACCAACCACTCTCACCCATTATTAATTGGCTGACATTGTTCACCATGACCTCAAATGCATTGACTGGGGCGAAGTGTTCTACTTCACCGTTCAATAGCAGTGTTGTGGCTTCATTCCACGACGAGAATGCTTCACCCTCGCCCATCTGCGCTCTTCCTAATGACCCACGCACTTCAAGTTCTTGCGATGCAGGTAAAGCAAAAGAACTGGTGGCACGCACTGCAGTAGTTCCATTGATCACTGCAGCAACTTCCGTGGTGAGGTCTATTCCCGTTTCACCGAGTTCTCTGTGCACACCGCCAAGTGCACACATACCAGCACCTCCCGCGAGCGCTGCCCAAGCATGCACTTGGTAACACCCCACATCGAGAAGTGCACCCCCACCCAGCTGAGGGTTGAGGCGGTAGTTGTTGGTCATATCAGACATAAAAGTGAAACGCGAAGTAATTGCTTCAACATCTCCGAGCACACCACTTGTTACCACTTCAATGAAGCGTTGAAAGCGCGGGTGCCACTGTGCCCAAACGGCCTCTACCAACATCACACCGCATTCGTTAGCAGTCGCAAACATCGAGCGCACTTCTGCCGCATTGAGCCCGAGTGGCTTTTCACACAGCACATGCTTGCCCGCACGTAATGACTTTTCTACCCACTCCAAGTGTTGGCTATTTGCCAGACTGATATACACGCCTTGCACACGTGAGTCGGCAAGAAGCTCTTCATAAGAACCATAAACATGCTCGGGCTCTAGTTGCGCCGAGCGCTCGGCATCGCGGCTCGCCACACCGAATAATGTTGCATATTGAGCAGCATGTACTGCAGGCGCCATTCCCCTACTTGCTACGAACCCCGCACCAAGAAAGCCCCAGCGCACTGTCATAGTTACAACTTACGCAATTGGGGCACCACGGGTAGCGCGTTACGCCGTGCCGACTCTTCAGCAGCCTGCATAATGGCCACCACATTGCGCGATTGCATTGCATTTACTTCCATTGGTGTGCCGTTGTTGAGATATTCAACTATGGAGCGATGAAAAGCCAAGGTGTCGGGCTCTGCTACAGCAACCTCTCGCACCGTTCCGTCTTCATGATGCACGGTCAGCAGCGCTGGTAGGTCGGCAACTGCTGGTTCACCTGCAGGGTTCCAATTGCCTACCAAGGAACCTTTGGTACCAAGAACATAAAATTTCGGCTTACGTGCAGCAGCAAGGTCGGAGTGCACAAACGTTGCTTGCTTGCCACTGGTAAAGGTGACCGTCACATGTGCATGGTCGGCGTTAGTTGCGTGTGTCCACACACGTTTGTGGTTTTGACCACTCACGTGGTCTACATCGTCGGGAATGATGTTGAGAATTTGATCAAGGAAGTGGCTTCCCCAGTCGAAAATTGCACCACCAGAAACTTCAGCATTTGAATGCCAATAGTCGCACGGACGCGAATACCCACCCACAAAACTGTCGTAGTGATAGACCTCGCCAATTTCACCCGAGCGAACAACTTCGCGCATTGCCACAAAGTCGGCGTCGTACCTTCTGTTTTGATACACCACCAGCAACAAATTATTTGCCGCAGCAAGTTCCATGAGTTCATCGCATTCCGAGGCCAACAATGCCATCGGCTTTTCCAGCACCACATGAATGCCTCGCGACAATGCTTCCTTCGCCCAGGCGTAATGACTGTTCGGCGGGGTTGAAACCACAACGAGGTCAATAAGACCCGAATCCAACATTGCAGTGGCGTCGGTGAAAGGCGCCGCAGTGGGGGCTAGCTCTAATGCTGCCGTCACACGCTCCGGGTTCATGTCGCATACCGCCGTGAGTTCGAGACCCGCTGTTCCTTGTACCGCCACATTGTGCTCGTGACCAATTGCTCCGTAGGCAAGAAGCCCGACCCGAATGTTGTTTTTCACCTAGGCGACATTAGCCACCCGTGCCCGATTTTGGGTTCTCGTGCCTCATAAAACGGCCCAACAAAAAGGCCAGTAAGTGGCTCCAGCCGGGAACCTCTCACTGACCTCGCGGCAAGCCTACCGACGCATTTTCACCAGAGGCATGAAGTGGCTACTCTTGGGTAACAAGCACAGGGAGCGCCATGTCAGAGTCAGATCAACTAAAACACACGTACGGAAAAATCAACAAGGAATATGGCTTCTCTCTTGCCACTTGCCCACCCGAAAAAGACGGCCCTATTTACATGGTGAACCTCATGAAGTATCACGAGGTCGCCCAGTACGACAGCACCGACACCGAAGCTGCACCTATTAGCGGTCGCGAAGCCGACGACAAGTACAACCCTGCTTCGGTGCTCAATAAAATTGGCGCCGACATGGTTTTCATTGGCGATGTCACAGGCAACTTCACCGGTGCTGAAGATTGGGATCGCATTGCTGTCGTTCGCTATGCAACACGCAAGTCATTTATAGACATGCAATCGCGCAAAGACTTCAGCGAGAAGCATGTACACAAAAATGCGGGCATGCAACGCACCGTCATTGTGTGCTGTCGTCCGCAAGACGCTTCTATCGACACACGCGATCGCCCCGCCGCATCGCTCGAGTTGCGCACTGTTGCAATGATTGTTCGTCAAACACCTCAATGCGACGCAGCCTTTGCTGCACTTCCCGAAGCAGTGAACTTTGCTGCAGAAGGAACCATTGTCAGCGATGGCCGCATGTGGGACACCGTGCAGTTCATTCCCGTGCAGTCGGCCGACGAAGTTCCTGCCATTGCCGCTCGTGTTGCCGATGCAGAGCCTGGCACCGCTTACGTCATGGCTGTTCGCGTTACCCTTGACGCCTTCACCGCACACTAAATCTCATGTTTTTAGAAATTGATCGCAGCAAGATTCGTAATTCCCGCATCAACATTGGCGGCGCTTCCACCAACCCAGCTCCTGGGCAAGTGGTCATGTACATTGAACGTTTTGCGCTCACCTCAAACAACATCAGCTACGCGCTGGGTGGCGACTTTCTCGACTACTGGGGCTTCTACCCCGCCGAAGAAGGTTGGGGCAGGCTTCCTGCCATGGGTTACGGCGTAGTAACCGCTTCTGCGCATCCAGATATTGAAGTGGGTGGCCGTTACTTTGGTTTCTTCCCTGTTGGCGATGTTCATGTTGTCGATGCACAACCGTCACGCGCAGGTTTTACAGACAACGCACCACATCGAGAAAAACACGCTATGGCCTACCGGTCTTTCGACAAGGTAGAACCAGCAAGTACAGATGCTCAAGTTATTTGGAATGAAGACGCCGTTCTCATTTACCGCGGGCTCTTTCTTACGTCATACCTTGCCGACGATTTCCTTGCCGACAAAAACTTTTACGATGCAACGCAGGTCATTGTTACTAGTGCTTCCAGCAAAACTTCTCTCGCTCTTGCGCACTGTTTGAGACTGCGATCCAGCATCACTTCAGTCGGTCTCACTTCTGCGAGCAACAAAGCATTTGTTGAGTCAACAGGTCTTTATGATCAGGTGCTTTCGTACGACGATATTGAAACCTTGCCCACGAACAAAGCAAGTGTTGTAGTCGACATGGCCGGCAACACCCTTGTTGTTGGTCGTATTCACGAACATTTCGATGCCGAGTTGAAATACTCCATGAGTGTTGGTGCAACACATTGGGATAAGTCGGCATCTTCCACCAATATTCTTGGCCCGAAGCCGCAGTTCTTCTTTGCGCCTGGTCAGTTAGTGAAACGCGGTAAAGAATGGGGCCGCGAGGTCATCAACGAACGCCTCGATACGGCACTCAACATTTTCATTAACGATGCCCGCACATTCAGCACCATTCAATATGCGCAAGGCCCCACAGAGGTTGAACGCGTGTACAACGCACTCATTAATGGAACCGTGCCGCCACAAGCGGGCAACATTTTAAGTATGTAAAGAGCGTTACACCGGCAAGGTGTAGCTGTTCTCCAACTCGTCTTGCAACACTGTTGCTCTGGTTCCCGACGTATCCACCACAATCTCTTCGTCCAAAATACGTGTGCGGAAACTCCAGCCTTCTGGCATCTTCAACCGCACGCCCACATCTTTCAGGTTGCTCGCATTCAGCGCCGGGTCAACAGCCACGCAGTACGCCTGCATGATGTATGCAAGACCATCGGGGTTCACCAGTTCATGCACCTCAGAACCAGCATCAAAGAAGAACACTGCCCCTCGATTCACATGGCGTTCTGCATAAAACTTCGGCGACGGATCTTTGCCCAATTCCACCGTTGCAATGCGCCGCATGGTGAGGCCGTTGAAGTCGCGAAGAACTGGCTCCACTAAGGCAACTTTTGAGCCAAACGCATCGAGGCACCAATAACGCGGGCCATTCAGCTTCACAAACACCGCGCCCATCTCTTTGGCAATGTCGTCAGCGTTCAAGGTGTCCCACAAGTCTTGTGGGCAATCGTTAATGAGCTGCGTTCCGAACACCTCGGCCACCAGACCCTCTTCACGTAGGAAAACGGCAAGCACTTCTCCGTAGCGCACTCCGCGCATGTTGCTGTGAACCCGTTCTGGCTTTGCTATTTGCGACATGTGACCCCCACGTGGAACTTGTCATCAGTGTAATCAAATACCTTAGGGCAGCACAGAAAATCCTCGACGGTAGCCCCAACCGCTGAAATTAAGCGTTCTCGAAACCACTACTATTTCCCCAAGCATTACTACAGGGGGAAACATGTCATCAGAACTTCGCGGCTTAGCAGGTAAAAAAGTACTCATCACAGGGGGCGGAAAAGGCCAAGGAGCAAACCACGCTCGCGCATTTGCCGCCGCGGGTTGCGATGTAGCCGTGCTCGACATTGACCACGACATCAACAACATTTACCCTCTCTCCACCGCAGCGATGATTGCCGAGACCGTTAAAGAAATTGAATCTTGTGGCCGCCAAGCCGTGGGAGTTGTTGCCGATCTTCGCGACGAACTTGCGGTGAAGAAAGCCATCGATGAAGTCATCGGCCGCCTTGGTCAAATTGACATTGTGGTGAACAATGCTGGTGTTGCTGCACTCGACACCATCCACGACATGCGTTCCGATGTTATGAACGCCGTCATTGACACGAACTTGAAGGGCGCAATGCATGTTGCCAAATACACAGTTGGCCCCATGATCGGCCGTTATCTCAACGGCGAAGAGTCGGGGAAAATTATCAACATTGCTTCTGCCGTCGTTGGCTCAGGCCATGCCATGTTGTCGCACTACGTAGCTGCAAAGCACGGCGTTGTTGGCCTTACGTCGGCATGGGCAATGGAACTCAGCGAATTCAATATCAATGTGAATGCCGTGTGCCCCGGCACTATTGAACCAGGCGCTGGTCGTGGGTCGGGAATGGTGCAAGGACTCTCGGCCGTAATGGACATGCCCCCGATGGAAGCATTCGAAACATTTTCGGCGCAAGGAAATATGCCCGGCAGCAAGTGGCGTTGCACGGTTCAAGACATCACCGACATGGTTCTCTTTTTAGCGTCAGACAATGCACGTGTTATTACCGGTGCAATCATCCCTGTTGATGGTGGCCAAATGGCTAAGTAGTGCATTGAGGGCGAATACCTCGCGCGCTGATTTTCAGGCATTACGTACGCGGATAACGAGAACCGTCGGGGAAATTGCCATAGAGCGCGCGGTCTCCCTGTGTGACAGCGTCTACAAGCAGGTCACCACCAACAAATGCACCTTTCCAAGAGCCGCCACGACCACCAAATACTTCTTCGCGATCTCCGCGCGATCGTGGCTTATTGATGCCTACTTTGAATGCTTGGATATCGTCTCTCACGCGTTCAGCAAAGTCCAGGTCATCTGTGGCGAGAGAGGCAACAAGTGAACCATTTGACGCATTCATCGCCGCCAACAGTTCAGCCTCAGTGTCGACCAAAACAATTGAGTCAAGCGGTCCAAATGGTTCTGAGTGATGAAGGGCCCATCCCGATGGCGGGGCAAGAACACAAGCGGGGGCAATATACGCAGAGGTGTCTTGGCCCGAAATAAAGCGCCCACGCTCAAGGTGATCTCGCAACAAGGGAATTCCGCCTGTCTTAATGGCTTCATCGAAGAGCACTCGTAGCGACTCCGCTTTTGAGCGCTGAATGACAGGGCCAAAATGAAGTTCAGGCAAGGGGTCATTGTCATTCTCCACGGCACAAGGATGTCCGAACTTCAAGGAGTCAACAACAGGAAAATACATTTCTAAAAATGCAGGTAAGAGACTTCGTTGAACCACGTAACGCGGATAGGCAGTGCACCGTTGCTTGGCGTATTCAAAACCTTTTCTCAAATGCACTGACAGGTCATCCCACTGTGAATAATTCCAAATGCCCCACGCATTCAAACCTTCTTGCTCAAGAATGTGACGCTTGCGAAAGTCGGCAAGAGTTGTTGCCACTTTGCGACCATTTGTTCGACCACCAACAAAGGCCAGCGCTCCAAGATCTTGAGACGAGATGAGTGCCTCACTTAAAGCAGCCCCAGACCCAGACACCAACGCAACTGGGAGGCCGGCACGAACCATACATACATGAGCAAGTGTCAAAGCATGAAACCCACCTTGAGTAGGTGTTTTTGCAATAACTGCGTTTCCTGCAAGTAACTGAACAAGCTCTGCATGTACCAACACACTGAGTGGATAGTTCCACGATGCAATATTTGAGACAGGACCATCAAGCGGTGTGCGACTTTCCATCTGGCGATCAATTTGAGTGAGATACCACTCAACGCCATCGATGCAACGATCTACGTCGGCGCACGCCGTACTCCAAGGTTTGCCAATTTCCCAAACAAGAAAAAGCGCAATGGTGTCACGCTGTTCGCGTAAGAAGACCAAAGCCTGAGCCACGCGACTCTTACGCTCATCAAGAGGCGCCTTTGACCACTCTTTGTGTTGGCGCACCACGCCAGCCATTGCTTCTGCGGCTTGATCACCCGACATGAGCGGTGGCCCCGGAATCACCGTTGCATCTACTGGAGAAAGGTGAGGAGAGGTGACCCCGACGTCCACCCATTCCCCGTTCACTAAATTACATAAACGATCGGATAGAAACGCCTCGGGGGCCTCTGCTTGAGCACGAGCAAAAACATCACTCCAAGCTGTTCCAGATTTAATGAATAGCGACATGTTAAGACGCTAATACCACTTCGAAAAAACTTCCATTCCGTTTACGAACTAAAAGTGATAAACTTTCAGAGTGAACAAAATGAAACGCTTTGTGGCGCCATTAGTTGTTTTAACAGTATCGTGCACAGTCTTTATTATGAGCTTCGCTCGTTTATAACTGAGCCGAACTACTCGTCTTTCAAATTATCAATACCATTGCCGATGGACATGAATGTCGGCGCCCAGAGTCCAATAAAGATTCCGAACCGCTCGCCTGAGGCACCTGCATCGCCTGATTCTGTTCCACCTTGGGTGAACCAAATAACAATGCTGGCAATAACCGACAAGAATCCGAGCGCATAAGAGAGATTCGCGCTATAACCAAATGATTTCAATTTCCTTAACATGAGCAACTCCTAAACAATTAAGTGCCGCCAGGTTTTGCGGGACATATTTAAAAGTAGTACGAAAGAGGTCCCATGTTTGGCCCAAGCTCATAGTTTTCGCCATTTAAAGGGAAAATAAATACTTAATTAGCAGTTATACCCGAGCAAATCGGTCGGCTTCATCACCAAAGCGCTGGCAAATTTCACTCGTCACCGACGGACGCGTTCGCGCAATGGCAGCATCGAGGTCGTCCGTGGAAATATACGAGGGCTCGATGCCTTCTCGGATGCGATCAAAGGCTGCTGCTGCTGCTCGTTGGGCTGCTAATTCCACGTCACCTGGCGTATAGCCATCGGTGTTGACAGCAAGTTTTTCAATGTCGGCACCACGTTGATCGAGTGATGCCAACGATGCAGTCCACAACGCGCGTCGAGCAACGAGGTCAGGTGGCCCAATAGGAATCACCAAGTCGAATCTGCCTGGGCGCAGCACGGCAGAGTCGATATCGCCAACAAAATTTGTGGCGCAAACTAATAGATGACCTGGCGCCGAACGATAAAGCGGAATCATTTTTAATAATTCGTTTACTACACCTTTTGTAGAGGGATTCTTTTCTCTGGCAGATGCAATTTCGTCAAATTCATCAATGAAAACAACTGCGTGATCGAGTTGCAAGAGATCGTTCATCGCAGTGCGAAGTTCTGCCGACATTGAATCATTTCCACTCTCCAATTTGGAGGGCAATAATTCAATAAAAGGCCAACCCAACCGCCCGGCAATTGCCTTCGCAAAAGTGGTTTTGCCAGTTCCTGGGGGGCCGAACAGCAACACCGTTGCAGGAGCCTTCACGCCAACTTTTTCTGCAGTAGTCGGGTCGGCTAACGGCGCTACTACGCGCCCGGCGATGATTTTCTTTTCTTCGTTCATGCCAGCGACGCGATCCCATAATGAAGCGGAAAGAATTTCCCCGCCATATTGATCAACAATGCGCATTGCGGTAGGTGCAATTGGCTCGAGTTTCTCGTACAGTACAAGATCATGTATCGCGGTAAATCCACGATTCACAAGTGCTGTTTCCCCGGCTTGAGAACCTGACAGCAATGCAGAAATTTTCCTCACACCTTGATGCATCAAATTTTCTTCAAGCCGTTGAAGCATCGCAGAGCCCAACCCCTGGTGGCGCCATGCTGGGTCAATCGTTACAACATTGATCCAGGCATCGTCAACAACCGTGCGGGCCTGTACAACCCCAACAATTTGGCCACCATGTAACGCGACCACGCCTGGCGAGCCCGAGGAAACATCGTTAACAAACTGCGCAATGTCGGCCGGCTTGGTGTCAGCAAGAGATCTGCATTCCTCAAGCAATCGCACAGCAGGACCAATATCTGAAAGAAGCAAGTCGCGAATTACTACACTCATGACTTAATTCTTACCACTAATGGGACCTTTGTAATAACAAGGTGCGGCCCAAAATAACCAAAATTCTCAATTTGACACGCGTTGCTACAATTTCAAGATGAACATCGTCTCGCTTTTGCCCTCAACTACCGAGATCATTTTTGACCTCGGCTTGGAAGACCAACTCAGAGGCGTCACCGTTGAATGTAATTGGCCAGCAGGGGCGCGAGCAGGCCGTGAAATTGTCGTTGACACGTTCACAAAACCTGGCATGACGCCCGGCGACATTGACGCAATTGTCAAAGAACGCATGGCTGCGGGCCTCGATCTCTACAACCTCGACGACGACGCTCTTGCCCGCTGCGCCCCCGATCTCATATTGAGCCAAGACCTCTGTCGCGTTTGTGCGGTGGCCAGTGGCGACGTTGATGCAGCAATTGCCCGACTCCGCTGTGATGCAACAGTTCTTCAAATTGACCCTCAAAACTTGCTTGAGGTAATTGAGTCAATTAACACCATTGCGCATGCAGCAGGTGTTTCTCATCGCGGGCTAGCCCTTACTCAAGCACTCCACGAACGACTCCTCGCCGTTTCAGAAAACGTTAAGGGAAAGACTCGCCCGCCAGTATTCGTCCTTGAATGGATTGACCCTCCCTTTGGAGCTGGCCATTGGGTACCCGACATCATTGCTGCGGCAGGAGGCGATCCGGTGCTCTGTCGACCAGGCCAACGATCGGTGCAAACCACTTGGCAAGAAATTACTGCTGCTGCCCCCGCTGTGGTCATTGTTGCACCGTGCGGATTTAATCTTGACGGTGCAGCAGAGCAGGCACACTCCATTGAACATCTACTTCCTTCCTCAGCATCAGTTTGGGCAATTGACGCAGATTCCGTCATGGTGCGTCCTGGGCCACGCCTCGTTGATGGCGTCGAGGCAATTGCTGCAATGCTCCACAACAATGCACCTGATAATGATGTATTACGAAAGATCCGTTAGAGATTTTTCACTTCGGCTATAGCGCCACCACATTGATGACCCCACAAGAATGGGTAAAAACCAAGTGAGCGAGCGATACAAAAGTGTTGCACCTGTTGCGTCGATGGTGCTCACGCCTGCCCTTTCGAGCAATGCAATCAACCCCAATTCCGCAAGACCAGTGCCACCGGGTATCGGCGATAAAGCAATGACTACTCGCACGAGCGAAAATGCAACGAGAGCTTCCCAGAGAGTGAGACCCTGCACTTCAAAGACCACTGCAGAGGTCCATAAACAAATAAAACCCGCGGCCAAGGTACCCACAGAAGCAGCAAAGATCACTGCCCACCTTTTTCGCAGTAATTCAAGGAGCCCCACACGCATCTCTGCAGAAAATTCAAGTGGCTGAGTACGTTCTACAACTGCTCGGGTACGAATAAACCGCAGTGCAATTTTGCGAAGCAAAAATGCTCTCAGCCACGCAGAGAATCTTCCCACGATTAAGAAAAGTTTCGCGGACCGCAGCGCCATCCACCAGAAAACTAATGAGGATAAAATAATTGGTACTCCGACCAACACTGCCAGAGCTTGTGGTGAAGTTGCTGTTCCTCTAATCACCGGAATCGAAAGCAGTACAACGGGTAGACCCCATGTAGAGAATGAAGGCACGACTGCAGTCGCGATAATTGACGATGCAATTGAAATATGAGCAATTCCCCACCGAGTAAACATGTGAATACGCATTCCGGTGCCCACTAAACCGCCACCTAGAACAATTCCGTACCCCGCCGCCAGCGCTGACTGATCTGTCATCACCGCCTGGCGAAGCGTCACCCCTGGCGAACATGCCGCAAGGAAGGCCCCCCTCGCAATGATCATGATTACTGCCGCCCCCAACAACGGAAGAAGGGAAATGCGCGGTAACTCAATGAGCCGATTCCAAATATCGACAAGCACTGTGCGCTGAACAAAAGCAAGGGAGCCCACGATGGCAAGAATTAACAAAGGGTCAAAAACTTTTCGCACTGATGTGAAACCTAACTGCCACCCACGCAAGGCGACTGCGACTTTTGCCTCATCACGTGAGCGCTCCCGGCATGAATCGAACATGCGACCTGCGGTTTAGGAAACCAAAAAACTGTGTTCATCTGGATTTGACAAGTTCGGCAAAACCATAGTTTATGCACAATTTTGATCAACTAGTGCCAATCAGTCCAGGAACACTTCGTGCAGTTTGTGCAATGAGTGTGCATCTGGCTTAATCATCCCGGGATCGGTGAGAATTGCACCTGGCCCAGGATGAATTTGGTGCCCTAATACCTACTGCTTCACAACCAAGGTCTTAATCGACTTTGTGGCCTTTGGTTGCTTGCCGTTTGCGGGCTTTGGTTCTTGCACTGTGAACGTCACAACACAATTACCAGCCTTAAGGGCCTTAAGGTTTGCGGCGACTACTGCGCAATTCTTTTTGGAAGAACTTGCAACCGTCATCGTTACTTTGGCATTAGGCGAAACAATTGTGATACCTACGCGCTTGGCAAGTGCTCTCGCTGTGTACAAATTCTTTGCCGTCACCGTCACACGAGTAACAGTGATTGGTTGTTTGAATCCGATTCCACTGACCGGTGCGAACACCGCAAGGGTGTGGCTTCCAGATACGAGACCGGCAGGCATATTTCCGGCCAATGTGACCATCCCTTTGGAATCGGCATAGCCAGAACCAATAACTCGTGGTGTTGATGCAACAATCAGTTGCACAAACTCGCCAGGTACAAAACCGCTAAAAGTGACACTGACTTCACCACCAGCCGACAATGGCTTATTAGCAACGAGAGGTGTGCTGGCCAATGGCAAAGCCACGACAACCGCAACGGCCGGAGGAGTAACTGCCACCGATGGAGCAACCGTTGTTGTAGTAGTCGGAGCAACCGTTGTTGTAGTAGTCGGAGCAACCGTTGTTGTGGTCGTCGGAGCAACCGTTGTTGTGGTCGTCGGAGCAACCTCTGCTGGTGGAGGTGCAACTGGCGTCCACTTTGCATAGAGGGTCGCATCGTTGTTGTAGATCCATCGAGTGACTGGACCTCTGCTCCAATCAGACGGAGAGTCATACCACGCATCGAATGTGTAACCAGCACGTGTTGGTGGAGTAGGAAATGCGATTTGATCACCCAAAGCGCTACCTTGTGCCACCGCAGTTCCACCTGTTGCGTCGTATGTGACAACGTACGGGTTGGCTGTGAATTTGGAATACAGCGTGGCGCCGTTAGTCGCTGTGACTGTCAGAGGGAACGAAACGATTGGTCCACCCTCAACGGAAGACCAGCCCACCCAGTTGTATGCCGGTTTAGAAATCACTTCAGCAGGGCTGCTATTCACTACGACGGGTCCACTAAACGTTATCGATCTTAACTTCTTGTTTTCAGTAAAGGCCCTCGTGATATTTAGGCTTGCAGCTGTTCGCGGTTCGAACACCACAGTCTCCAAGTCGGAATCACCGAAGGCATTCTCACGAATAGATTCAACAGACCCTGGTATCGAGATTGTTGTGATCGCTGTGTTTTGAAATACACCACCGTTGATGGTCCGAAGTTGGCTATTGGCCTCGAACGTAACTCTTGTTACACCTCCTCTTCCTCCCTCGGCGTTACGATCCCGAAAATAGTGATCAATCGCAATCACACTGGCTGGAATCGTGACTTCCCCCGCACAGTCCCAAGTTACGAAATGTACTCTCCACTCAATGATCTTTACAGTCCCGCCCAAAGAGCACGGCACGACACTGACACCATCTTTCAGTGTCTGCCTTGGATACAGAATTAAATCATTAGTGTCCGCGTAAGTAAGTGGAGCCGACACTCGCGGGCCGCTTGGCGCAAGGGACCAACCATCCCAGTTTTTGGCATTGTTGACATTGTCGCCCCAAAAGTTAGAGTCACTCGGCAATACCAGTTTGTTGGGGCCCTTAAGGGTTACTGATTCTAGATTTCGATTATCCAATAACAGCCAGTGACCCCAATCGAAACTGTTGGCGATTCGAGATTCAAACACCAAACTACGAAGATCACTGCGGACGAAGGCATAGTTTTCAATTTGGGTAACTGTTCCTGGAATTGAGATAGCAGTAAAGTTCTCTGCTTCTGCAAACGCCCCATCACCAATGAATTCCAAGCCGTTTGGTAACACAATTGAGGTAATTGAAGACCGGTAGAAAGCCTGGTAGTTGATACGTTTTAGTCTGCTACCTGTCTGGAAGGTGACGCTTGTTATTCCAAGCCTGTTGGTGAATGCTCTGTCGCCGATCACAGTCACATCAGCAGGAACGGTTATTGTCCCGGCACAATTACTGGTCGATGACGTCAGCACACGCGATGACGTCAGCGCATCATCTTCAATATCTTCAATTCGGAAGGTTCCACCGAGTGAACAAGCAACATCTGAAGTGGCTGCCTGGGCTGGGCCCGCAACAAAACAGGCCGCAAACAACACGACAATTGTGAGAAAAACACGCCGAAAGGGACGAGGTTGAAAAATTTGCATGCGAACACTCTAAACTGTTTTAGAGAGTTTTCCCTAATTTACTAGAGAGTTTTCCCTAATTT